>Ga0209489_107659_pt1 | contig 15766 bp, 5 predicted proteins | sample SiratrowhiteBW_FD_187527 | JGI IMG/M metagenome (GOLD analysis project Ga0209489, IMG submission 187527) | Root nodule microbial communities of legume samples collected from California, USA - Siratro white BW (SPAdes) (version 2) | ecosystem: Host-associated > Plants > Roots > Nodule | place: USA... | reverse complement strand
AAAAAAAAAAAAAAAAAAAAAAAAAAAAAAAAAAAAAAAAAAAAAAAAAAAAAAAAAAAAAAAAAAACAACAAAAAAAAAAAAAAAAAAAAAAAAAAAAAAAAACATGAACATAGGTTATCCACAGTGCTTTTCTACCTAGGAACTGGGAAGTGATGCTGTCCAAAGTTCAGCCAAAAGGGGGCTTTTTGCTTGGGAAGAATTAGGAATCCCTGTTCGCAATTGGAGATCCTCCAAATGGTGCTTTCTATTTGATTCCTCTTCTATTGAATGCAAATGAACTTTTAACCTCTTTTTCAACTATCACCCAATGTTCCACACACTTCTTTTCATCGTAGCCAATAAAAAAGCAGCCTTGAGACTGCCCATTAGCCTTCTATGAGAACTTTTAATTTTTTAATTTCTTAACTACCCAAAGTCACAACAGGGACATTAGTGAAAGCCTGTTGCAGATATACAAAGTAATTTGATCAGTGGGACTGTGGAGTTTGGTATATCCAATTTGTGTGCGGTGAGATTGGTAAGAGGAGATGAGCAATGATGGAAATCATGAAAATGTTATTTGGCCAGATTTGCATTATTTGACCGATAAATGTGAAAGTAACCGAAGGCTAGATCATTATCATTTAGTAGTGGAAAGACATGCACTACTTTCCTATCTGTCTGCGCTTTCTCTTTTACATTGGAGTTGAAAAACAATAATAGCCCTATGACTTCTGAATCACAATCACAAACTTTGTTGTATAGCCACGTTAAGATAATGCATGCATTTCTAGAGGCCTTCTACAGATATTAGATTTTGCAGAATCCTCGATATTTGTCACCACACATTGAAAATAGTGATTTTGTCTTGAATGAGAAAACGATTTACGACTAGGGAATGAATAAAGTTCAGGTGTTATCAGCACATGGAAATCTGGTGAGTTTAATGCTGCGAACAAGGATGTACAATGGATTACACTTTGTTCATATTCATTGATAGTGGTTTTTTACTTACAAATTTGCTCTTTGGCTAGTTATGCAATAACTGACAAATGACATATCGAATCTGCTTCCCCTACCACCTATCTATGTCATCACATCCAACATTTCATTCCATCAAAACTGCTTACAATTTTATAATATTTCACAGTTGACAATACTAAACCAATAATTGAAAAGTAATAAACTTTTACCTTTTAAAGTCAACCCAAAATCTGTGTATAAATTATTTTCTTTCTCTGCAAAAATTTAGTATCAAGGGCGGGCTTTGGCTTCAACTTCTGAAAAGGGTCCTTTTACTTATTTACCTCCCTCTGACATCATTACGTGGAAGCTTCATGCACTACACGCATCTACCCTTTATAAAAGCTTCAGTACTGTAAGTAAGTACTTTCAGAAGATGATAACTTCATGCTTTGTATTCTACATTTGTAGTCGCTAGAAAGTAGAACAACTGTAATGGGTGGAGCACCTACAAAGGAATCTAGGTCCCTGTTTGATATATCTATCATAGAATTTGTTCCCCCATGTTCTACGGTGTAAACTTATTGGGCAGTAAGTTATGTAACTGATATGATTCAAACCCATTAGCCACTCCTCAGATTGAGAGCTCTTCTGTGTTCATTGCCAAACATCATCACCTTACCACAAAAAAATATTTGGCAATAAGTATCTTGGATATTTAAAATCACGTTTTTGCCTCCATGATGCATTTCTATGTTTGACTACAAATACAAACATGCCCTTAACGAGTGGGACAGCCTTGTGAGAATCATGGCTCAGGTACTGCATTGAGATTCCACTTTTGTTCAATGTTTAAACATTAGGGTAACTTGATTTTGAACAAGTGTAAAGAAATGAAAGATATTATTTGCTCGTCTAGGTAAGTTTTAGAAATAAAATGCTTAGTTGGTGTTAAAAATCCTAATCTGGTTACATTATATTAAGTGATCATTATTCTTTGGCTGGAAAAGAAGACAACTATTGATTTTGGCACTCGTAGAAATAGAAGATAGCATGAAAAGCTCAACCCAATTCTATTAAACAGAGCTTCCAAAATCATCTCTCGTCTTAAAGCTGGTGAAGAAAATATTACACAAGCCCTCAATCTCTCCACGGAGAAGGATATACAAGAGAAGGTACTGCACAAATTGTGGAAGTTTTTTAATATGATCCATGATAAGGAGCGCAAGAAAGTATGGATTCAATCCATGACATGACAAACAAGGTTATGAGAAGCCCAAGGCAATTACTTCTTGCACCTCCCATTTTATGCAAATGTTGTTTCCTTATTATTGGTTAGACACAAGAAACTTTATCTATAATAGATATCCTGTTACAAGAGGAGGAGGAATGAAAGATTTAATCTCTCTCTTCTAATCCTCTTCAAAAAAAGTGGACAGTGGTAGTATTTAATTAGCGATCCCATTAATATGTTCAGAGCAGTTTTCTAAAGAACAACTAGCTGAATATTATAAATATCGAATGAATCAAATTGATGATAAACCATAATACAGCATTTCTGTGAGCAAGCATATATTTTGCTTATACTATTATGTATGCTGTTGCAGTTGATCATCACACTTGATTTGAATTTATTACAGTAATCACGATTTTTCTGCATTGACAACCTTTGACCCAAGGGTTTATTTAGGAACTCAAGTCCAAATGCTGACATTTTTCCACAATACAAAGTTTAATTTCTTTATATTTCACTACTCTGTGACATGTGTTCTCATGGCATGCACTGTACCTCTAAACACCAACAACGTTTACCAAGATAATTTTTATAGGATGCCTTGTCAAATTAATGATCTAATACAGGCTAATTCAAAATAGACTTTATTCGGCTATCATCCTTTCCTTTCTTTTTGAAATGGCTTTATGTATTGTGCCATCTGATTTTGGTAGTTTGACAACACCTTGAGATGCCTGACTTTAGAAGATAAATTGGTGCTTTTAATCTTTCTATTGGTATATGGATGCAAGGAATTTATCCTCTCATGTTAATTTTTCATACAGCCATATCATGTGAAATGTGTCTATTTCATTCTTAAATATACAAATTTGTTATATATATATATATATATATATATATGGTTCCACCCATTGAATTTCTACTAAGAAAGATGGATACAGAACTTCAATATGTTATGATTATGCGAAAATTCTGGGAGGATCCAGTCTTAATTTATGTATGAAGGATTACTAAGAAACTGTCTTCATTATCACATCAGAAGCAAAGTTACAAAACCTGTTTGAAGTTTCCAAAAAAAGTCTTTAGGCATTTGTAAATGAGAAAAGAATTGCAATGCCATAGTTGACATGATTCATGGACATGTTCCCAGCTTCTCCCCTGGTTACAATACAATTACTAGTACATTATTTTTCTTTTTGAAGCAACTAGTATAGTATTGTATAAAAGCATCTAGGAACATTAATAATCTAATTGCATAAAGTTCTTTGAAGCACTGCATGCGAACTTCATAAATTTTATTGAACCATTTATCACAAATACACCCAATACAGTTTACCTAGCTCTTTGTGAAATTCTCATACACCAACTGTGCTGCGATCATATCTACAACAGCAGAACCCACAGACTTGAACACAGTTATCTGCTCGGAATTGCTTCTCCCAACCTTGTCACCTCTCACAAGCTCCACCAAGCACCCTCCAATCTCATCTTTCTTAATGACCCCTCTCTCTAAAGCCCCAACCAGCTCCCCTGCTTCAACTATCGCAGCGTCATTGTCCACAAACACCTTTCCCCTCCTTATGGCTTCGTCATCACACTCCATCATCGAAGGCTTGAAGGAACCCACCAAATCCAAATGAGCCCCAGCCTTCAACCTCACCCCCTTCACAAGGGGTATCTCGGAATTCGTGGCACAACTCACAATGTCCCCCAATCCGACAACCTCATCCAAACCCCCACAACCCTCAAAACACACCCCAGCAAATTTCCCACTTTCCTTAAGTTTGTTGGCCAAAGTGGTTGCCTTTTCCGCAGTTCTGTTCCAGATGATGACTTTTCTCAAACTGGGTATGGCTGAAAGATGGGCTTTAATCAGGTGGGGTGCCAGGGCACCGGCACCAACCATAACCAGAACCTGGCTGTCATGTCTGGCTAGGTATTTGGAAGCCAAACCAGACACGCATGAGGTTCGGTAAAGGGTGAGTTCGGTGGAATCCATGGAAGCTAGGGTTTGGCCAGTGGTGGAACTGAAAAGGACATAGCTTCCCTGCACGCCGGGTAAATTGAGGGTGGAGTTTTGCGGAAAATGGGTGACGAGTTTGACGCCGACGTAAGGTAAAGACGGTGAAGAGGACCAACAGGGCATGAGGAGAAGGGAGGAAGAAGAAGAAGAAGAGAGGGGGTAGTGTTGGCGAATTGGGGTTTGGAGAATGGTTGAGGCTTGAGGGAGTGTGGATCGGAAGTGGTTTATGAGAGTGTGATGGGTGAGGATAGTGCTTAAGCTATCTGCAGATATGAAGATCGGAGAAGAAGATGCCATTGAAGTTGTTGTTCGGAGGGACTGTGAAGAAGACGCAGAGGTTTCTGTGATTGAGTTTGGAAGGCAGAACACTTTCCGAGGAGTCTACCTAGGACGACTTGAACAATAAAAATATTAGAAAATAATAAGACGTCAAATGTAGTTTTGATTCCTCCAAATTACAAATAATTTTTTATTCTCTAAAATAAATTATCCTTTTATCCTCAAAAAATAAATTATCTTTTTATTCATTTATAGAAATATGGTTTTTTTTATCGGCATTTATAGAAATATGTAATGGTTTTTGTCTATATAAACAAGTTAGTAAAGGGGTAATATGTAGATCTAACCCATTTTAGGCAGTGATTTAAATTTGAAAGAAAAAAAATCATTATGTTGTAAAAGTTAAAAAATACATTTGAACTAATTAATAATAATAAATTATCATAATATAATTTCTCTTTTGGTTTGTTTATGAAAATGGCAACAGAAATATTAAAGCTTATAACATTCATTTCTTTTATAAAATAAGTTTAATATTTTTTTTAATTTTATTAGGGGGATTTCTTTTAAGTTCATGTTCGTGCTTTGAATATTTTCAGTTTGATTTTTTAAAAACAAATTAATGTAATTTCTTGTGTTTGTCAGGTTGATGATAGAACGTTAATTACTCATGTCACACCGCGTGTTATTTCTATCAAGTCAATTTTAATCGAAGATATTTCATTAGTTATTTATGTCAAGCATGTAATTGTTATAAAGTTTTGTTAGCAAACTATTTAATTTATTTTTAACAAAAGTGAGTAAATTAAAAACTTAAAAAAAAAAGAATGAAATTAAAGAAATCATCATAATAGTTAGAAAAAACGCTATTGAACTTATAAAATATATATAAGAACTTTATTTTTTTATACTTTAAATTATTTCTTTTTAAACCAAAGAAAAACGCAAAGAATATCTAATAGATATTTTATAGTATGTTTTTGTTTGGGCCTCTAGGTAGGCCTAACCTCATGATAAGTATAACTTTTACAAGAAATAAGGAGGATTGAAACTTGGCAATTGCTTCTTGCAGCATACAAATTGTGATCTGCCTCTTATAATCTTTTAAAATATCAAAATTGTCTTTGATATTATTATTTTTAAACTCAGAGTGCAGGTCATTAGAAAGAGGAGTTTAACGATAGTTTATGTGACGATAATGAGTGGTCCGAAATCCCATTTTGGAAAAAAAAAAAAAACTCCACCCTCATTCATTTTTATTAATAAAAAATTTTAATCACAGAGAACATCGTTACAGAGAAGACAAGGACGAACGACATAGAAGAAACACTTTGTTAAGGCTCAAGAATATTTTGCACATTTCATTTCAGGGCACAATTTTGTATTAGTTTTAGCTTATCCAACAAAAGAAAAATGGAAATGAATACATGTAGTAATCCCTCTCCATGTATTACCTTATATGGAAATTTGTCCAATACTACCTTATATAGGGTTTAAAACTGTGACAAGGACAAATCAATAATGTTATACAAGAATTTTCTTTACGTAATATATGGTCTGAACTTATAATACTGTTTGCCATTTAACTTTTACAACTGTATCTAATTAGATAAAACTTCTATTAACTTTTAAGGGCTTCATCACTTTATCGTTGGATACAACCATGTTTAGTCCTTGCTGTAGATAATCTCAGTGCCATCTTATTACAATGTTGGATTGGGATTTAAAAAGTAGCCTTGTTTTTAAAATATATCATCAGCATTTTCTTTCATGCATGTACTTATCTCTCCTTTATATCTCTGCTTAGATGTTTGAGTTGAGACACCAACAAATAATTTCAGTTCTGAATAATAGTGCGCATTTTCCCTCTTAACGAGTTTCCCATGAACGAAAGGCTCTGGTAGAAACAGAAAAGAAGTAAAGTGTTTTACGGAGAAAAAGTGAGGTGGAGAATGAAATTAAAGCACTTTATTTTCCAATTCTTTGACATCCTTTTGTGCTGTGCTTAAACTCATTTTATTCTCTTTTGGTATCTGCAAATTCCAACAATTATACTAATGATTACGATCTGGTTTATCAGCCCAAAGCATTGTTTAGCATTCTCAGTTCAGGTTTCCTGGTCACTTTTTGAGTATGAAATAAGAAATAATTATGCGTTCAAAATGATTTATAATCTCACTTTTAAGTAAAATGATGTAGGCAACTTTCGACCAAAAAAAGAAAAAGAAAAGAGATTGAAACATTTGAACATTCAACTCAGAATATTATAGTAAAAAATATTTTCTTCATCGTTATCTCATTCTTCTGAAGATATTACTACACCTACAACGACTGTTAATACTGAAAAGCCCTACCATTGCATTAGACTAGGATTTTCTATTTAATTTAGGGCGAGATAAAATAATTTTGTTGATGTGGCAAAATGATTTGGTATTCTTGTTAAAACCTAAAGATTTAAGCAAGTGCCTTGAACGTGCCACTGTCACTTACTTACAACAAATGCTCGAAAATTCTATAATTTGATGTTTGAAGGGGTGAATCTACATGAAAAGAAACAAAATACAAAGCATGCATGCATAGCAAAGGAACAAAGCAAGCAAAGAGGAGAGACAAAAAGAAAAAGTAATGTTGCTACAATTATTTGATATGTACTATTCAAATGCCTACTAAGGCATCAATCTTAGAGGAAATGCTCCAACTGGTGCTGGAAAGGCTCCACTGATCAGAAATCATACCTGCAGCTGAAGATGAAATACCACCACCAACCCCACATTTTGCTACCATCCTCACACTCTCTATCAACTCCTTGGTGCGAGCCTCTTGTGCCAAAATGTCAAGCAACTGTTCTGGGGTGATCACAAGCTTCACTTTCCAAAACCTACTGCTACCACCAAGGCCACCAACGTTGCAGCTACTATTACCACTGCTTCTGCTAGAGAAGGCTTCAATGGAGGATCTCTTTAGCTGGTGGTGGTGCTGGTAGTCCAAGGACATTCTATACAAGGCAGGGTGGGAGGTTGTAGGGACACTGTGAGATCTAACATGCCCTTGTCTCACAACGTTTACATTTTCACCAACACCACATGGGGTGTCTATGTTGTTGTTGTTGCTGCTGCTGCTGCTGTTGCTGAGTGGTAGCAAATAGTAAGATTGGCCTGCCTCCAACTCTTCGAATTGGCTGAGTGGTTTCCAAAAAAGGTCGTGGCTTCTGAATATGGCATGCCCTGGGAACTCGTTGGTGATGAAACTCACGGTTACTGGAGCACTGAACTCCATGATGCCACCGTTTGATGTTATCACTTTGATTGCTGCATCAGGATCTGACATGGCCCCGAAGAAGCAGTTTCCCATGTTGGACTCAAAACCTATATGATAATTGGTGATGTTCTTTTGTTATGTGTGGTGGCTAGTGCCTAGTATACCTTGGAGGGAATTGTAGAGCGGGAAACTTGTTGAGGAGAAAAGCACAGCTTCTTCTGTGGTCGGTTAGATTCTTCTTTTGAGCTTTCACAAAAAGCTAGTAAAGAACAACACTAAAGAAATAAAGGGTAGTCTTAATTAGCTCCCATCATTATTGTCATGCAATATTAATGGTCTTCAATATACAGTATAGAAAGTATTAAAGTGGAGTTTGGAATAAAAAAAAAGTACCAAAATAAGGTACGTCTAAACGCGAAAATAGGAACATTGGTTTATACCATTTCTGCAGGGTTTACTTAGTGAAGTTAGTGTAAGTAAATACACCATATAGGAAGCACCTTATGTTACTTTTGACAAAGTCTTTTATTAACAAAACACAAAAGAAGAAAAATGATGTTGGAGATGAATTTTGGTCCCACTAGGCTCGGCCCAAGAGAAAGAAAGCAAAAGCGCTGGTTCCTCCAACTTGGCCCACTTCATTGGCCTTTTTCTTTTTCTTTTTGGAGATTTGTCGTGTGATTTTGGTGTCAAGACAGAGACACGGATAATATAAATCCCTTTGAGTTGCGAAGATTGTGGAATGAAATTACTAACTCCAATCACAAAGAAAATTTACGTACTTTGGTCAAGTACTAAGTGCTGCTTTATATTTTCCTTCATTTCAAGCCCACTTGAAGGACCTTTGCAGTTCATACTTAAAAAGTGTGAGCAAATGTTTGATTTTCATGTCAATTTCTTATTTGACATGGGAAAAGTTGAAAGTTCAAAATCAGAAGCACTCACATTTTGCAATAATGGCTTATACAAAAATATGAAAAGGACAATTGAACTCTAAAACATGTTAGTAGAGATTTAGTTTCTGGTCTCGTGTATTAAAAAGACTTCGATCTCTACACTTCATATGATTGTGTAAGAACGAGTAAATAAAAATGTTAGTGGAGATTTAATTTCTCGTAATTTAAACTTACTTTATATACTTCAAGTTTTATAAAAAGAAACATTCAGTTAAAAAGAAAACATTTGTTTAAAGTAAATTACAACTTGACTAAATCATGAAATTCGATGCAATTTTGTACATAGCACTAACTTTGCGTCGACTTACCAATGAACGCTAAAAATATCAAAGCAAAACATTTTTTCCAATCTCTTTATATTTATGTTGCAATAAATTATTTTTCAAAATGATTGTTGTGTAATCTTCATGCTCTACTTATGAAATGACTTAGTCATGGAGTATGTTTCGTCCTCTGGACTAAAGATTTGAAAAACGATCTATTGCAATTAGGTTTTTGCTGGACTTTTTTAATACTAACTCCTTACTTGGATTAAGTAATCATGTAATTTCAAAAATATTTTATAATTTGCGTTTTATTATTTTAATTGATGGAACCTCAATATTAATTAAAACGAAATTCACAATATCTCACTCATTTTAACAGCTTTTTATTGTCACTGCTTGGATTAAATGTCTATTACAAGCAAATTAAGATTCAAATTGTTAAATTGTTAGTTGCTAAAATTTAAATCACAATAAATTTTGAATATCATATATATTTCTATTCAAATAAGTATCTAACTAGATTCAAGATCTTTTAAATTTGATTTTGACTCGAATGTAGTGAAAACAATTTGAGAATTTTTTTTTATTAATCCTTTTAATATAAAGAAAAAACAAAATAGTTATTGAAATGGGTGAGACACTAGAAAAAATATATAAGATTTACTCTAATAAAAATGAATAAGATATAAAATATTTGTATTTATTAAGAAAGTGAAATTTAAACTTAATTTAATCTTTTATATATATATATATATATATATATATATATATATATATATATATATTATTTTATCTCTAAATTATATGAATCATTTAACAGATCTCTTTATATTGAGAATTATTTACTAATTTATTTTTTAATGTTCCTTTACCATGATTACATTGATTTAATATATTAAAAATACTTTTAAGGATAGCAATAAAGAATTAATAAAAAAATTAAATTTTTCTTTCTAACTCTTCTATCATCTTAGAAAAATTAAATTTAAAGTCAATATTACAAAAATCAAATTAATGAAAAAATAATTTATACATATTTATCTATTATAATTTGACTTTATATAATTATACTATTAATTATTTTTCAAATATTATTTTTTAAAATATTTAGTTGGAAAGACAGGCTATATGATATGAATGGAACATCAAAACATTAATGCGTCATTGATGATTTAATGTTTGTTTTCTCTTATACATCATACAACCATTTACCATTTAAAAAGACTATTAACCTCTATGTTGATTACTTTAATTCAGTTTGGTTGACCACTGTTACATCATTTATCCTTTCCCTTAGCTGTTTCTCCATCCTTCCTATTTAATATCTTCACCACCCTAATAATTTAAATAGGAATCTTTTCAATTGGGCCATTTAAATAAATCATGCATTAACCTACACAGATCCAATTAATCTGACCCTTGTCTTCAACACATCATTATTGAAGGAGAGTCAACAAGTTCTAAGCAAAGATGGTTAATGAACAATCTAACACAATGCTTAAGAAAATGTAATGCTTTATGCATCAAATAAAATAAGATCTCTCTTTGTCCTCGTATTGAGATTGCTTTCACATGTACTAAATAAACACTCATTGTTTACATACATGCATGTGATCTTCCTTTTATCAGTGCGTACTGAAGAAGGTGCCGCCGGTATTGACCAATTAGATCATACAACTTCCACCTAATTTAAATATCACCATTATGTAAACTTAATTAAATCCTAAAGTGAGTTTAAGATTTTAAATTACTTGAAAGGGAGTTAAGATTCCATTATGAAACCAGTGTGTTTTATTTTATTTTATTTTAAAGAAACTTGAGATAAAATAATTCAACGATTGGAAGTACAATATTCAGATGAAGGAGACCATGTTCGTCTTTGTACGTCAAGGTGCTTGGACTCACTATCTGCTCTTCATGAAGCTTGATTATGATCTATCTGTTACAGTCAGAAATGAATTCACAACATAATTATTTGCATAGATCAATTGGGAAAATAATGATTCCTTTTATAAAAGTGCAAACATATAATTTTCCAAGTTATCTTTCTTCGTAAAATATATTTTGCTGTAAAAAATATTAATTCAAATAAATCAAGAAAACAAAAATAAGAAATAATCAATCTAACTCTTACAAGACACAATTCTAGTATTGATCAATCTCTCCCCTAGATTGATTCACGATGTAGGAATGGTCAGTTTTTAGAGAAGATTGATTGATAGCATCGTGAGATTAATTAATAAACTTTTTGAAGTGGTCAACTTTTTTTTATAGAGAAAGGATGGATAGACAGCTGTTGGTGAAGATCCAAATCATTTTAAATATAACTCTGTCATATGACTAAAATTTAGGAGTAATAATAAATTTTATCTGCATTTTGGGGAGTGTTTGAGTGAATGGAAAATAAATGAGAAAAAAGAAAAAGAGAAGAGAAGGTGGAGAATAAAAACGATGACGAAGAAGAAAATGAAATCCAAATGAGATGGAAGAGAAACTTTATATATATATATATATATATTATAGTTTTTTAAAATAATCTAAAATGAATTAAGTCTATTTTTAACAATAAAATGACACTTACGCTTATAGGACCTATTTTGGTGGGTTGTTTCTAGAATTTTTCTATTGTCAGCTAATATTTTAAAATTTCCGGTATTAATTTATTTTTAAAACGAAAAAGTATGATATATTTCTAAACAGTGTTTTTTACCTTCTTAATTACAATCAAAATCTATAATTTAGAGTAAATATTAGTTATTTTAATGATTATATATCAATAGTTAAAAAGTGTTTTATGGGATAAAGGATATATAATACTCTATAAAGGATATAGAATATTGTTACTATAGAGGGTAAGATGCTACGAAATATTATTTTAAAAGTTTATATAGGTTAGTAACAAAATGTGGTAGGAGATGACAAACGTCAAAGGAAGATAACAATGTAAAATCAAATCAATGTACATATTAATAAAATCAAATCTAATTAGTAGCTTATCCGTCAGATTCTAATGCTTCCATCTGGTTGTAGTCGTTCTAGTGCTCTGTTTCAGTTTAAATCGCAATTTAAGAAAGGTTTCTATAAACATTTAATAACTTAAAACACATTGAAAAGAAATTAAAACGGATAAAATTGATTAATCAAATAAAACGCTACAACAAAATATAGATTAGGAAAACCCTAGACATCAAAAGACGTATTGTGAATGAATCGAAGAACAAAGTCGCAAAAATGGAACTGGTGAATGAGCCAAACAACCGCAGCGTAAATGGGGAAACCTTGAAGACTGAAATGTTTAGCGTGAATAAGTGAAAGATGGAAGATGAACAAAGAAAATAGAAAAACAAAAAATACCTTACTGATCTAGAGCAAAGTAAAAATTCTTGAAATTTTGTAGAGGGTATAAAGAATAGAGGAAGAAGAAAGAATGAAGATGAATATTCCGCGGGAAAGAGTAAAGTATTCGACACAAAGACTTTTGGATTCTAAAATTTAGTGAATGTTTTAATTTTAGGTTCTAAAATTTTTGTAAAAACTCATTAAGAGTACTAATAAATGCACCTAAAATTTATTTTATATTAAAAGATTAATTAACATAATAATATATAATTATATTTATTATTTGAATTTAATAAATTAAATTTTGAAGTATAATTATATATTAATTTTTTTAACAATAGCAAATACATAATTTAATATAACGGAAAAAGATAGAATTATACCGATTATTTATTGAAACTCTAGATAGTATCACTAAAATTTTATGGTACAATGAATGTTAATAAATGAGATTTATATTTCTTGTATATTTTTTAAATAAAGTAACATGTTTATTTTATTATTTGTTAGTAAATTAAATTTTAAATTTTTCGTCATTAAAAGTCGATCATTATTGTTTTTGTTATAGTGTTTATCTTTTGCCATATATTCACCTAATGTTAAACTTGATTTATTTATATGATATGTGATTAATTGTTTTAATTCCCTACAATTTATCACCTTGAATTTGCATAAAAGATCTTTATTCATAATATCAATGACCAGGTTAGTTATTATGTGTTTCTTAAGAATATTATTCAAACTATTGTTTTTTTTCATTGTATATTTAAATATTTTTTAAAATTTAAATAATCAATTGTAACATGTATATTTTTTCATTTTTATTCATTGTTTTAAAATTTTTCTCTTAATTAAAGATAGAATTAAAAGTTATTTTTATTTAAATAATCAATTGTAACATGTATATTTTTTCATTTTTAATAAAACTTTTGTGACAAATTAAAAAAATAATCACAACAAATATATAAACGAATGATAAATTTAATATTTATCACTATTAGTTACATTATTAAAAAATAATGTTTACTTATGAAAAGAATATTATAAATTCAAATGAATTTATGATAAAATATTATTGTAATTTTAAAGTGGCATAGCGATAGTAAGTTGTCTCATTAAAAAGGTCATAGATTCAAATATAAAGTAGAAGAAATTTAATATTTTTTTAATAATTGCTAGCGGTATAATAATAATAATAAATATTAATATTATATGATTATTATTAATTTACAAACATTTGATAAAACTTTTATTAATTATATTCTTGTCAAAAGGAAAAATAATTTTATCATATAATATTTTTAAAATAATTTTATCATATCATATTTTATATTAATAAGTAATTACTTGTGACATATATATTTTGTTATTTTTAATGAAATGTTTGTGACAAATTAAAAAATAGTCACAAGTAATATATTAATAATGACAAGTTTTATTTTCATTACTGTTAATTACATCATCACAAAATGAAAAAAAAAATTAATGTTGACTTAGGAAAGAAAAATCATAAATTAAAATTTAAAATAATACAAATTTAATATTTTTTCCCATTAATATAAATAAATATATTCGTAACTTTTCTATTAAATATATAAATTTATGACACATTATTATTGAAACATATTTTATATTATAATGATTGATATTTTGTCATTAATAAAAATAACTACTGATATATAAATATTTAATAAAGTTTATATTAATTATATTCTTATTATAAGAAAACTAATTTTATTACATAATCTTTTTAATAATTATCTATTAATTGTTTACTTTAACTTTTTAATATAATTGTTGTTGAATTATTAGATTGTCTAATATCTTTTTAGATGATCTAATCATCTAATAAAGTTCTGATGATAATAATAACTCTAATTACATATTTGTATTTGATAATATTATGTATCTGTTATAATAATATTTTCATGTCTCCAAGCATGATAAGTATATATAGCCTATATAAGTGTTTATTTACTATTATTTTATTAATTATTTTTTTAAAATTAAAAAAAGAGGAAAGTTAAAAATAAATAAATAAATACAAAAATGTAGTAAATATTTTAAATTTGTTTTGAGATTTGCTTTCAATTTTATTTTGAGATCAAACTATTCTCTGCATCTTGGTCCATGTGTTTATCAAGTTTTGCTTACAATAAAATTAACTTGATTTAACATTATTTACCTATATGTATTTGAAAAAAAAAATTAAATTAAGATTTGATTGTTGTGTTGTTATAGCTAAATACAAAAACAATTCAAAGTGTTTTTGTCCCACATAGTTTTGATTTTATTTGTTTCTAAATCTGAAAACAAATTAATGTCTTTCACGTGAATATCAAAATCAAATTTTATAACATGTTGTGATTTGTGTTTTAATGTTTAAATTTGTTCATGAAATTATTATGCAATGTTTAAACATGATTAATTGCTTCAAACCAAAGATATCTTAAGTTGTTTAAATTATTTCTATATGTAGATAAAATTAGTTTTAATGTAAAATCCAAAATAGAAAATATTGTTCTTTCTAGTAGGAACAATTTCAAGTTGAAGACAACAAGAAGAAAAAAGAGAGATACACATTACAATACATTGAAGAAATAGAGAATTTACTAAATATGTGTGTCTATTATAAATATGCATATGTTATTGAGAGCATATAGAGTTTTTGGTTGTGCGAAACTATTGTATATTTTTTACCATTATGAGCTTTCATTATCTTATCTTCTGAAAGTGTTTATTTCAATTTTAAACGGTATTGATCTCAGGGGGAGATTAGGTCTGGTATAACCTAGATAGGGTTTATGTACTCAGATAACTTAGAAATATTTGTATACTCGTTATAACCTAGAGAGGTTTATACTTATTGTAACTTGAAGAGGTTTATACTTATTCATATGTGCTTATATATTCTTGTCTTAGATGATCTTGCTTGATAGTTTTGTTTACAACGAATTGAGTTCAAAGTCCATTCAATCTCAGAACCAACAAGTGTTCTTACAATTATTGTAACATTTCCTTAGTTTTGTCACTATTATAAATAATATTTGTGACAAATAAAAAAATAGTTAGAAATAATACATAAATAGTGATAAAATTTATGTTTATTATTAAATTCTTGTCATAAATAATTATATCTTTTTAGTGATTTTATTATATATATATATTTATATATTATTTTTTATTTTATATAATGTTGTTTATTATATGAAAATAGATATCCTTTTACTATTTTATTGTGATTTGAAACAAAAAAATCAACTAATCACAGTGAAGATTTCACAATAATATGACATCTCAAATCTACATAAGGGATTTAGTTCACTAAATTCTAAACCAATCTGATATTACTTTTTGAGAAGATCAAAGGAAAAACACTTGATAGATCAAACACAAGGAGACATAATTTAAATCCATACATCAACTTAACAACACTTTCAATAAAAACCTTTATATATATATATATA
>Ga0209489_107657_pt1 | contig 15771 bp, 7 predicted proteins | sample SiratrowhiteBW_FD_187527 | JGI IMG/M metagenome (GOLD analysis project Ga0209489, IMG submission 187527) | Root nodule microbial communities of legume samples collected from California, USA - Siratro white BW (SPAdes) (version 2) | ecosystem: Host-associated > Plants > Roots > Nodule | place: USA... | reverse complement strand
TATATATATATTAATTAATATAAATATATACTAGATTGCATAAGATTACATATTATAAAATAATCGATTACATTATTACATAATCCATCATATATATATATACTCTAAGATAATATTTAAAATAAATAAAGTATTGTCTCTACATGAAATCAAATTTATAATTGAAAATTAATTATGTATTAATGTATTATGATTAAAACAAATAATATGAATTATTTTGGATTTGAGTGAATTAATAATATAAAACAAAACAATTAAAATAATAAAGGTGTGAAATCAATATCAATAAAGATCTTAAAATTAAATTGTTGCACTCTCCTCCTCATACATTTTTAATCATATTATAAACCTGATCCTTGAAAGCTAATGCATTAATAATTCGTTTAGCCTGATCCACATACACTATCAACATTGTGCCTCTGGCTACATCATCAAGAATCATTTTGGTTTATGGTCTCAATCCATTGTGAAAGATATTCAACTGTGCAATCTCCTCAAAACCGTAATTAGGACACCTTTTCAACATAGTCTTGAATTTCTTCCATGCTGCACAGAATGCTTCTTTTGTTCCTTCACGAAAATTGGAAATCTCTCACTTAGTTTTAATGTAACGAGATATAGGAAAAAACTTCTGAAGAAATTTCTCCTCCATATCATTCCATGGTGTTAGACTTTGATTAGGATAAGAATTCAGCCAATCTTTTTGGCCATATCATCTAATATTAAATTAAATCATGCAATAGAGTTCTGATTTCTTTACAATGATATCGGAAAATAAATAAAATACACCATTTCAGAGAATTTCAAATCAAAATTACACTAGTTTGAAAATTTTGTCAATAAAAAAGGTAAGAGACAAAAAAAAAATAAAGGTATACCAACTAGAAGAAAAGATAAATAGAACTTGAAATCAAATTAGGAAATATAAACAATTTAAAGAGATATAAAAGCAAAATATAAGGGAGAGAAAGAGACAGATATTTGTATTATTTTATCTTATGATCGAGACTACATCCAATCTCTTTAAACAAACTGTTTAAGAGTTTTTAATAAATAATAATATTATACCTTTTTACATTTGAGTTTCAACACCTCTCAAAAAAAATAAGAATGTTATACACTATATAAAAGTATTCAATACATTTTCAAACAACTAGTATTAATATCTCTTTAGATAGACTTAGTTATAGTCTTTCTTTGATATTAAGATCTCTTAAACAATAAAAAAAACTCTCTCAATAAAAAAAACTATGAATTTATGATGTGAGCCACCAAAAAGGAGGTTGTTATGGAAAAATATTGACCAAGTTTTAGAAAAGGTTCGAAGACAATAAAAAGTTGCTGAAATGGATGATGGCTCCGGCTATTATTTCAAAGTCCGGTACAACATCTTACAAATCTTTTTTTAATTGAACTTTCATTGTATTGCATTAAGTTTAAGAGAAGAAATATTTGTTAATCGTGACAATAGTTATACGTTTCAAAACACGGATACAAGGCTTTTAGTTTTAATGCCATTTTGTTTGAAACAGGTTGGTTTGAACACAGACATATTGAGGAAATTGTTGAGTATGTCTATCGCAAAATTACTAGTGTTTTTCTATACATGTTTCGGATTACCCAACCTTAAGGCTATATTAAATATTAAACAGTTATATAGATCCAAAGACTTCATTTGAACAGGACTAATATTTTGAACAGGAAAAATATATAAATAATTCTTCAACATATTAAAAGGGGAAGATATTCTGAAAGGAAAAAAGACATCTAACTATTAGTTTCTTTATTATTATTAATTGGGGTGTAAATAGGTTGCATCGAACTCGAGAAGTCGCCCTCCAATTACACTTTTGTGACATATGTCTCTTAATTAAAAATAGGATCAAAAGATGTGTCTCATTATTTACGGAAGAAATTAGCTCTACAAATGAACTCCTAAAAAATAACTGAACTCTTAAAAAATAGGCAAATATCCAATGTTTAACAATTTACTCCTAATGGGAAAACAAAACACAATAATAGTAACAATGGAAAATAGAATAATAACATTAACAAATAAAATAACTTTATATAATTAAAAAGATCTTCTAAATTAAATATTTTTGACTCAACCAACAATTCCTCCTATGCTCCTTGCAACAGTTTATCTTATCTCAGTATTTTCAAGCATGCCTAGAGCACTTCGTAGACATTGGAAATCTTCAACCTTAAGAGGCTTTGTGATGATATTAGCTAATTGATTTCTTGTACTACAGTAATTTAGCTCAATAACACCATCATTGCACAAATTTCTCAAGAAATGAAATCTAACATCAATATGTTTACTTCTTCCATGCAAAATTGGATTTTTTGATAATTTAATTGTAGAGCCATTATCACAAAATATCACAGTAGTTCCGAATTGACATTGATCAAGATGTTCCAAAACTCTTCTCAGCCAAACACACTGACAAGCACACAATGCAGCTGCTATAAATTCTGCTTCTGTTATAGATAGGCTAACCACAGGTTGTTTCTTTGAAACCCATGAAATTACACCACCAGCCAAAAGGAAAGCATAACCTGATGTGCTTTTCCTATCTTCAAGATCTCCTGCATAATCACTATCAGTGTAAGCAAATAACTTTTCATTTATTCCAGCCTTGTAGAAAATTTCCAAATTTTGAGTGCCTTGTAAATATCTCAAAATCCGCTTTGTTGCAAGGAAGTGACTCTCTATTGGATGCTCCATAAAGTGACTAACAAAACTAACTGCATATGCAGTATCTGGCCTTGTAGCAATAAGATACATCAGACTGCCTACAAGTTGTTTATACAGAGTACTGTCAACCTCTGTCCCTTTATCATCTTTTAGTAACCTAGTGTTGTACCAGGCTCTTGGGGCTTGCTTCAGTCCATACAAGGCCTTTTTTAGCTTGTATACTTGATGTTCACGTCCTTGACATATATACCTCGGTGGTTGCTCTAGATAGACATCCTCATTGATTTCTCCATGCAAGAAGGCTGATTTAATATCAAGCTGATAAATACTCCATCTTTTCTCTGCTGCAATTGCAATAACAGTTCTGATAGTTTCAAGACGAGCAACCGGTGCAAAAATATCTCCATAATCTATGCCTTTCTCTTGAGTGTAGTCTTTTGCTACAAGTCTAGCCTTGAATTTATCAATCTCTCCTGACTCCTTCAATTTAGTCTTGAAAATCCACTTGACACCAATAATTTTGCAATCTGATGGTGGATCAATTAGTTGCCAAGTATCATTTCTTTGAATAGCTTGAATTTCAGCATCCATTGCATTTCTCCAATGATGACTTTTTTATGCTTGATTGTATGTTATTGGATTTGCACCTGCAAACATGGCAAAATTCATAGCATCTTCATTAGTTAGAGCATCACCTATGACAATCTCTCATCCATGTTGGTGGTCTCCTAGTCCTCCCTTGATCTGAAGGTTTAGAAGCTACTGGAACAGATAACTCAAGCACAGTTGAGCATGAGTTTGGTGCTGTTGTACTAGAAATCACAGTAGCATCATCTTGAGTTTTCTCCTCAGTTGCTTGGGAATGCTCTCCCAAAGAGTTTAACTCACCTATATCAAGTATATTACTGATTTTTTATTCAGTCCAATTCCAGGCAGCATCTCCCTGAAATTTCACATCTCTACTAATCAAAATTTTCTTCTTGACAGGATCATAAAGTTTGTAAACCTTAGATTCCTCGCTTACACCCAACAACACGCATTTAGTGCTTTTGTCATCAAGTTTTCTCCTTTGTTGGTTATGTATATAAACATATCCAATACAACCAAATGTCCTGAAGTAAGAAACAGACGGCTTGATCCTGCTCCATGCCTTTTCGGGTGTGATATCTTTTACAGCCAGAGTAGGACTTCTGTTCAGAACATGTATTGCCCACATTACAGCTTATGACCAAAATTCTTTAGGAACTCCTTTTTCTCCCAAAACACTCTGAACCATATTGATGATAGTTTGATTTTTCCTTTTCGCCACACCATTCTGTTGTGGGGTATATGATGTTGTGAGTTGTCTTTGAATGCCCTGTTCATTACAAAATTCAATGAACTCCTTGGAGAGGTACTCTCCCCTCTGTCAGTACGTAGTATCTGAATAGGAACACCAACTTGCTTTTCAACTAATGCTTTAAACTTCTTAAATGCATCAAACGTTTCACTTTTCTCAAAAAGAAAACATACCCAAACTTTTATGCTCAAATCATCAATAAAGGTGAGTATGTACCTTTTATTTCCATTCGAAGTAGGACTACTATGACCACAAATATCAGAGTGAATTAACTGTAATAGTTGAGAAGCACGCCAATTACTCTGTCGTGGGAAAGGGTCTCTTTGATGTTTTCCTTTGAGACAATGCTCACAAAGATGGGTTGCTGGCTTAAAAAAGGGCAGCCCTTTCACCATATTAAACTCCAATAAAATTTTCAACCCGTTGTAGCTCAGATGCCAATAACGAGAGTGCCAAACTTCTGTGAGTGGCATTGAACTAACCTGAAAACAAGGCTAAGAAACTCTAGATTTAACATAGACAACAAACATACGATTAGTAATCATGGAAGTTTCAAAAATAACCCCCTTTCCTTGAAATACTCTGCACTTATTTTGCTTCATTTCAACAGTCAACCCTTTCTCTTGAAGTTGCCCCACACTGAATAAACTATTTTTCAGTTCAGGCACAAAGAAAACATCACTAATCAAATGCACAACTTCATTAATTAAAAGTCTAACCGTACCAGCCACCTTTAAAGAATAATTATTTCCTAATTTCACTTCATCAAAAAAGGAAATATCAAAGGAAGAAAACCAATATTTTCTACCTATCATGTGATTACTACAACCTGAGTCAATAAACCACATGTCTTGTGTATTTGATTTTTGTTCTGATGACAGTTGTGCCATAAGTAACACTGCTTCCTCGATCCCCTCAACATAATTTGCTTTGTTATCTTGTGATTTATTTGGACATTCATATTGAAAGTGTCCAAAATCATGGCAGCGATAGCATTGTATTGTCGTTTTGTCCACTTGTCTGCCTCCTCTACCCCTACCTCTCCCTCGTACAACTCCACTGCGAAAAAATCCTCTTCCACGTCCACTTCTAGCATCTATCTCATCTTGTACAACTTTTAGCACTTGCTCATCTTGCATAGTGTGACCATTCATCCGCTGCTCATGAACTAACAAGCTGCTTTGAAGTTCATCTACAGTCATGGTGTCTAAATCATGTGATTCTTCAATAGAGCACACTACATAATCGTATCTTGATGTCATTGAACGGAGAATCTTTTCAATGAGATTAAGATTAGATACTTGTTCACCATACATCCTCATCTTATTTGCAACTGTGAGAGTTTGAGCAAAATATTCATTAACTGATTCTCCATTCTTCATCTGTAAAATCTCTCATTCACGTCGGAGGGCTTGAAGTTGTGCTCGCTTTACTCTAGCAGTGCCCTAGTATTTTTGTTTTAAAGAATCCCATATCTTTTATGATGTCTCCTTCTTCAATATTGTTTCAAGCACAACTAGATCAATTGCTTGAAATAAGTAATTTTTTACTTTTAAATCTTTCAACTTGAGCTCTTCCATCGTCTTTTTCTCGTTCTCTGTTAATACAACTTCTGCTACATGGTTAGGAATCCCCGGATCTATAAGATTCCAATATTCTTTCAACCTTAAGAAATTCTCCATTAGCATAGCCCAATGATCATAATGCTCATCCAATTTTGGGATTGCAAGTTACACAAAATTGCTATCTGTAGTCATGATTGAAGTAGTCTGATGCTTCTTGCTACGGTAAACTATAGCTCTTGATACCAATTGTTAATTAAAAATAGGACCAAAAGATGTGTCTCATTATTTACGAATGAAAAGGCCAAGTTTATAGACTTAGCTCTACAACTGAACTTCTAAAAAATAACTAAACTCCTAAAAAATAGGCAAATATCCCATGTCTAACAATTTACTACTAATGTGAAAATAAAACACAATAATAGTAATAATGGAAGAACAGAATAATAACGTTAACAAATAAAATAACCTTATATAATTAAAAAGATCTTCTAAATTAAATATCTTTGACTCAATCAACAATATTTGTTTTTATTTAGTACATCCAGTTAGAATTTGGAATAGGAAATAGGTTCATGAATTTCAAAATGAGTGAACTGGACCCAACCTGATTACATAATAAATATATATAAAAAATATTATTCATCTAATAATTTTATATTTTATCATGAGTATTCTTTATGTATGTATTATTAGTGGTATTGTGACCTTAGTTATAATTAACATTAAAAACATTTATTTTGATGACTTTTTAATAAATGATTTTGCTTAACTCAATGACCCAACCTAATCTTAGGTTGCTGAATGAAAAAGTTAGAATGGACCAAATCTAAGTCACTTATATCAGTAATGATTAATATTAGTTTTTTTGTTAATTGAGATTATCGCTAATTAATATAATCACCAATATGAGAAATGATGAATATCTCTTTACAAACATTATACATTCATGTAAAGTGATTTATTTTTTACATTTAATATTCATATATATGTGTGTTTATCCTATATCTTCCTTTGATTTTGTATCAATTTCTTATATTTCTGAATCAATATCATGTCTCCCTCATATGAAGTATATAAGTTTGATAGTTATAAAGAAAAACTAGTCAAATTTCAGTATTTGGTAGAAAATTTACTCTTCATTAAAGATTTATCAATTACTGACAATACATCAAAACCAGAGTTTTAAATGCAGTCTATAACACAAGGATAATGGTGTGGAACAGAGCTGTCCCTACCCATTATGGCAGACAGCATAACAGCCATAACAGGTACTATATATGTGTTGATTCTAAAAAAGCCCACTGAAAAAAACAGACATTTGGATTATTTTGGAACGCTATTTCTGAGAGTTTAATTTCCACAAATAGATCCATAGACGTGTTAATAGTGAAAATGATAGAAAAGACTTGGATTTAAAAGTACCGTTTTGTTGTTGAAAATAATTGGAAGCCGAAACTAAGTCTAATATGATAATTGAGAAAAAAAAATGGGATAATGATACAAAATCAAAAAAAAGATATGGCATAAACACGTATACATGAATATTAAATGTAAAAAGAAAAATCACTAAACATGAATGTACAATGTTTGTAAAGAGATATTGGTCATTCTCATATTGGTGATTATATTAATTAGCGATAATCTCAATTAAAAAAAAAACTAATATTAATCATTACTGGAATGAGTGACTTAGATTTGGTCCATTCTAACTTTTTCATTCAGCAACCTAAGACTAGGTTGGGTCATTGAGTTAAGCAAAATCATTTATTAAAAAGTCATCAAAATAAATATTTTTAATGTTAATTATAACTTATATGCCTCATCCGGTTTATAAAATTGTAATTGGATGACGTTTATCCACTGATTATTCGGTTTGTAAATAATAAAATTTTGATAAACGATGTTCAGTTTATAAATTACAAATCGGATTCCACTCTCTTCTCTAATTTTGTATTTGATTTGCAATTTATATACTGAACATCCTATCATCCGATTTATATTTTTTAAAAATTTTTAAACTGATGACTTCGTCGTGACTTATCACAACTTTCAAAATTCACAAAAATAAAAAATCTTAACTCATCATTTCTTGTCGCCAATCAACACTCTCTCTGTAAGTTAAAAAACCTTTTTTACCATTTAATTATTCACTAAACCTTCGAAAACACCACCGTGGAGGATGTATTTGAGGAAAAATAGATATTGCACTTTGCGTTTTATATCAGAAAACCTTTTTGGTTATTTTCATAAAGACAATTTGGGAATTTAAAATTTTATGGAGGTGCCGTACGAGATTATGAGGTACAGAAAGAATTCTTCATACTTATGGGCAAAAAGCCCAACATAATGTAAGCTTGAGGACTGCTTCTTCGTTCACCTCCATAGCTTCTTCCTTCACCTTAACAAAATCTAATATTTTTAAAAGATTCTTATAAAAAGACTTGAGTGTCCTTTGAGTGACAGCAGCATAATTGAATTTATATTCCAAATTCTGTAATTAATTACTGGACTTTAAAATCTGAAACTTCTTTTAATTGAAAATATAGTTCTTGTTTTGGAATATGATTGTGACTTTTCGATTAACTCAATCCGAAATAAAAGAAAAAATATATTCTAGATTATATTTCTTAAATTTTAATTTGGAAGCTATTTTTTATTCTGAGACACACTAATTTAGAAGATAATTCTATATTTTGAAATAAATTAATTCAAAAATTAAAATAAAATACATTTTGAAAGATATTTTTAGATTCGAAAATGACTTCTAAAATTTAAAAATAACTTATAGAATTTCGAAATAATTTTTAAAATTTGGAATTGACTTCTAGAATTTAAAAATAACTTCTGAATTGTATACATCGGAAAGGTATTTTTGGATTGTGTATTCAAATGTCATTTTAAATTCTGAAAATTATTTTTAACTTTTGAAAGTCATTTTTAAATCTAGAATTACTTTTGTATAATCTAGAATATCATTTTGTGAAATAATCGAAGATATTAAAGTCAATTTTTATATTTATTTAAAGGTATTTCAACCTTTTTCATATATTCTCTATGGAGGTGTTGGAAGAAACCATAGAAGTACAGGAAGAAGTAGTGAAGCTTGAGTAATCTCTCTAATGAAAACAATAGTGACTGTTTCTCCGTGCACCTTCATGTTTTCCTCCAATATCCTCACGGAAAAACAGAAATTATCGTTTTATCTTTAATAAAAGATAAATAAATCCTCTTACATCCTTCTTTATTTAGAGTTATTCTAAATTACACTATTTAAAATACGTAATTTAACAATATTTATATAAGATTCAGATTGTATAATGTAAAATACAACTAATCACAAATTTTAAAAAATATTTTTAGTTTTTGAAAACTTGGAAGTGTATAAGGAAATTATGGAGGACAAACGGCCAACAATAGGGTCATTACTCTACTAAAATTTCTTTTAATTGTTTCAAAAGAATATTTTAATAAACTAATCAAAATAAACTCTTTGATATTATTATTCATCTCTATATCCATTTAATACTAATATATATTATTATTTTATTAATATATATTATTATTTTATTAATAAAAATCAGTGTCAAATGGAAGTATAATGTTAAATTAGCATTTTCTTTTATTTGAGAGTATACTCTATCTCAAGAAGATAAAATTTAAGTCTAATCCATTCTTACAAACGGCTTGTGAAGTAAGGTTTGCATCTATCTATAAACTATTAAAAGGCTTATATCTAATCGATGTGGGATCTCCAACACCCCCTCACGCCGAGACTGCTCAAATCGTGTGTGAGACTATATTGTTTAAGGGTAGTCTGATAGCAGCCCAATAGTCGTGGCCTGATATGCCGAACAATCGTGCTAGGATTGGCTTTGATACCATCTCAAGAAAATGAAATTTAAGCCTAATTCATCCTTACAAACCGGCTTGTGAGGTGAAAACTATTGAAAATGCCTCATTTCTAGTCGATCTGGGATCTCAAACACTCAACATATTGTCATAAATACTGTGTCTAGAGAAATATAATAGTTTTCATTAGTATGGTAAACTGAGTTTCAAATTCTAGTTGAGAGAAATGTTTAAACATTTCACGTTTGATTTAGTTTTGAGGAAGAATTCTTTCGAATGACTCATATACGTTGGAAACCAGAGAAGAAATACTATAGAAGACTGTGTAAAAATATTAGAACATTATTCAATAATTTTTGTTGGAAAGTTTAAATTAAGAAATAGTTACTAAAGGTATAATATTAATATTTAAGAAGTTAAATGATAGACAAATTTTAATTAATTGTATTTTTAGTGAGATTGTGTAATTTTTATCCTCTAAATTTCCCCCCATTGACCAAGATGAAAAGAAAAACATTTTTTCTCACTAATATCATAAAATAACTATTTATCCACAAAGCATTCAAACAATTTTTTAATATATACGTTAAATATGAGGATCCAATAGACATAATTGAAATTTGAGAAAAATAAATAAATAATCATATTTAAAAAACTAAGAATTTAATTGAGTAGATGTGAGAATGTATTTTTACATTATCTTTTATCGCATTTTTACATCAACGATGTGTTAAATTTAAATCTAAAAACTAAGTAGTAAATATTGGTTTTTAAAGAATCTAATAGAATTACTCTTTAAGAGATCAAGAGAATGATATGATTTCCAATTAAAAATTGAAAAAATAGATCTCTATACTATGGTAAATCTTGTTTTCTAAGCATTGTGTATACATTTGGGCAATTCACACTTCTAAAAATGCTTGGATAGGGATCATAACTAATTATAACCTTATAAGTTTTTGATCATAACAGGAATGAGATGAGTATTTAAGAAAATCTATGTATAATATATAAAGAATGAGATGTATATGTAGATCATGCTAATCCATTATGGCTTTTTTGGTAACAACCATTATGCTTTTGTGAAGAGCTAAGAAAACACTTTTGAGTTGTTTCTTCTTGAATGCTCAGTGATAAAGTAGATTTTGCTAAGTTGGCTCAGGTTCTTGGTCTAAGAGTAACTTTATGCTGTAAAGTGTGTTTGCTTTAACATATATGTCAAGTCCTTCATTCAATACACATACTGTTCTCAGATTTGAAGACTTTTTATGTTCATAAATTGGTTTCAACATCTCTCATGTATGTACTTGCCTCATTTCTTCACATGCAAGTGTATGGTTTTACAGAGAAATTTTTCTGTGAACACAAAAATAATTACAAAATATTCTTCCTTTATCAATATAAGGTTTAACATAGTTAGTAGATGGTGAAGTTAAATACTTTGTAATGTAAGTACATTCTTTTATTAAAAGACAACCTATTTTATTGATGTCCATGCTTTGAAAGCAACCTGTCTCCTATTGAATAATTTTTTAAAAATTTTATTTTGTTTTTGCCAAAACAATCTTCTAATAACTTGTTGAAAACAATTTTTTTTTAATTTATATCTATTAAGAATTTAAATATAAATTTGAATTATATATTAGATAAAAATGAGAAAACTAAATAATATATAAGAAGAAAAACCTACAAAATTAGTTTTTTTAAAAAAAATTGGAAATAATATTGTAATTTCCTATAAAAATTTGCTCTTCACATTTGATTGAATGAAGATTTATGCATTCAAAAGTTATTAAACGTATATTTTGTCAAGTTTTGTTTGCAAGAATTATAGCTTTTGTGCAAAGAAGCTCCTTGTGAGGAATATTATGAAATCAGCTTTACTACAGAATATTGTTATCTGCCTTTTACTTCGATTGAGAAAGTGTTTATGGTCAAACAAATGGCAAATATTTATTATTTTAGAATATAGATTTTGAAATTTGAAGTTAAAAACTGATATTTCAAGAAGATTTTATTTTATCTTCGTAATAAAATAATTTAAACATTTTAAAATAAACTTATAAGCATTTCAAACCGTTATGCGAAATAATATAGTTTGTGATGTTACACCCACCAACCAATAGCTTTTAGGTACGTGATTGACCCTTTTAAGATTCAAATAAGAAAAGTTGATCATACATATCATCTTTTATATCCCTTACAACGTATACATAGAATGATGAAAGGGCTTAAACAGAAAAAATATAAAGAAAAGATGTTCCCATATACATGCACGAGTTACATTATAATTCTATATGAAAATATTATACTTTCATTATTCAAAGTAATGTGTTATATATCACCTAGATTATCCGTATCACCTTATAAAAATTGAATAATAATAAAAAAAAAAAAAAACAATGAAACGATCTTCTTTGCTTATTTCAAAAGTTCTTATCACATTTTTTTGTGCATAAACATAATATCAAAGGATTTCGACTTTGAAAACTACTCTTTTTACACCCCTAAAATTTTATTTAGTCAGTAAACTAGTGAAATGGAATTGTTTGAATTTTAAATTAGCATAATAATTCCTAAGTGAATTTTGCATTTTGTTTTTTGTTAATTAGTCATTTTAATCTTCTACAACTGGAGTTTTATCATATTTTCATATCGTTTAAAAAGAAGATCATGAGTCAATTTAAAATTTTACAAATCTATTTTATGTAATAAAATCTAATAATTAAAATTGTAGAATTAAAAGTTTTTAAGCAAAAGTAGATGTAAAATATTTTTTTTAAGAACCAAGAGGCTATATAAGTACGAGGAATGAAGAAATCAAAATTATACTTTTCAAAATTATACAATTCCTTAAAAATACATGATAGTCTGTCATGAATCTTTAATTTTTTTTTTTCATTCTGGTATAATTTTTTTACACAATTCTTAAAATAAAAAAAAATTATTCACGTTATGTAAATCATGTCAAGTTGACAATTTATTTTATTTAATTCATAATAAAAAGTTTAAACTGAAATAGTACTATTTTAGTAAGATTTTAATAAAATAAAATTGAACTGAAATTAGAATTTCAATTAATCAAAATTAATACGTACTGAAATCGTATCACAATAACAATACGATCTGGTTCAAAATTAAATAAAATATTTATTTCTATGCTAACTTAGCCTGATTTATTCATAGGTGCAGAATAAAAAAAAATTGTCCATTTTAAAAATTTTATAAAAAATTACATTTGAATAAAAAAGAAAACTTTGTTTGCTTCCAGAATCTTTGTTTGCTCACTCTTACATTTGATACCTCTTTTATCTATATATAAAAGTTATAAAAAAAAAAGTGTAAAGAGAAATAACTATGATTATCTCCAAACAAATCCATGTAGAGAAACTATGAATGTTACCCACCATGCACCAGCCAGGTCCTACAGCACTGCAACATATGCAGGTAGGCATGATGGTGTGTACATGTCCAACAAAGAAAAGAGAAAAGGTGAGGAATCCATGAGTGGTGTCTACCATTTCCATCATTTCACTCTCTGAGATATGTTCAAATTTTGTTGCCAAGAGTGGTCCATTGGTGGTGCCAAGTCAATGGAGACAGGGAGAGAGTGTGTGCCTCAAAATTGGGGAGCCTAAGAGAGAGGAATCCACGCTTTTGTTTTCCCTCACCCCACGCGTGAATATACTATACTCTGCACCCTTTTCGGGTTTCAAACCCCAATCATCCTTTTTCACCATAACTGTTTAAAAGAGACCCTTCACATAGTTTTTCTTAGCCAATTAACATCACTTTCATCCAAGTTCAAGGGTCACACTTCTCTCCCCCTTTTGTTCCATAGAGCCTTTCATTTCAACAAGGCTCAGTTTTAGCTACACAAGCAATGTCTGTAAGTCCCTTCTTCTCATTATATATATCTCTTTTAGTTCATTCATAGCACTTGTTTGTGCCTTTCAAGAGAACTTAATTAGGAGTTTAAGACATGTGTGACACTGCAGAATCATTCATGCCATGTATATCTAATGCATGGTTGGTTTTTCAGTTGTATATATAGTTCAAAAATACTTTTACTCTCAAAATAACAATTGTTTTTTCTTCATTATTGCATTGGAATTTCATGAAAGCACTTTTTCATCAAATATTGATTTTTCTTTGCAGAATATGATAGAGGTGAGAGTTCCAAATCTAGACTGTGAAGGATGTGCTTCAAAACTAAAGAAAGCTCTCTTCAAACTCAAAGGTACATTTCCATAAGCAATTGTGTTTTTTTTTTTTTTCTGTTTTTCTTTTTGGGGTCCCCTCTTATGGATTGAGCTGGTAGACATGGGCCATTGAAGGATAACAGTTGTGTTGCTTATCTTTTTATTTGGGCTTTGATTTCAAAAATCCCCATGTGCATTCCTCACTTGCTTTGCAAGTGTAGAACCACAGGTCAAGAATTTGGTGCACCATACCCTTCTGGGGTCCATATTTCTTCAGACATGTTTTCCAATCTAACAAATTAGGTGGCACCTCTGTCACACCTTAACCAAACAACATTAATTGTCATTACAAATGAAAACAAAAACAGTTTTATAGGCTTACAACAAATTAAAAACATCATTATAAGTATTAGTTGATTAATGTTAATTGTATACAACTGTACATCTTTAGTTGTTGCTTCATTACTTTTTATAATGTGTGTTCTATTACATGGATAAAAGATGTCTTAAAGAGTACAACTTTTTGGTTTTGGTAGTAACAAAATGAATCACAATTCTTTCTTCATGAAAAGTAAACTCGAGAAACATTTCATGATGAGCTCTCATTCAGCATGGAAGTAAGCATACCCAAAAGCAAGCAAAAAGTTCTACAAAGTGATTTTTACTTCGTCTAAGTTGTGTCATCATTCACCATATGTATAATTGAGTTGGTCATGTTTTATTAGCCGCCATGCTTAGAAATTTAGCTTTTTTAACTTGGAACATAGTTATATTTATAACTTTTTTTTTTCAAATATGAGTTATGTAAGTATAAGAACTCAAATAAACTGAAACGTTATCTATAAAAAGATTGAGTTAGTAGTATTATGTGACAAAAGCACGAAATATAGATTTTTTTTTTCAAATTTTATTACAAATCTTTTTTTACGAAAATAGGTAAGTCGTGTCATAAAAATACAATTTTAAGTGAAGAAGTTGTATCATCGTGACACGACTTTAGGTAAACACAATGAAAAAAAAGAAAGACTCGTGTTAATGTAATACGATTTTAGTTTATTTTTTTCCAATAAAATCGTGTCACGTTAGTACTACTTTAATTTTATTTTTTTTTACTGAAATTGTGTCATGTTGACACGACTTCTTCACTTGAAGTTACTCCTATGTCACATGACTTAACTATTTTTGTTAAAAAAAAAAACATTGCACCTATTTCACAAAAACCGAAAAAAGTGTCCTATTTCGTGCTTTTGCCATATTATGTATCAATTTTTGAAGTTTGAATGTGTGATTTGCAGGAGTAGATGAGGTAGAAGTTGAAATGGAATCACAAAAAGTAACAGTGAGGGGGTATGGGTTGGAGGAAAAGAAGGTTCTGAAGGCAATCAAACGTACAGGGAAAGTGGCAGAACCATGGCCATTTCCGGGGCATGCTCATTTTTCCTCATTTTACAAGTACCCTAGTTACATTGTTAACCATTACTATGATGCATACAAAAGTGAAGCAACCAATGGAGTCCACACTTTCTTCCACACCCCTGCAGTGTATTCAGTTGCTGTGGCATCTGATGAAGCCTTTGCTTCTCTCTTCAGTGATGATAACCCTCATGCTTGCACTATAATGTAATTCACTTAGACCAGCTTCATGCATACTTTTTTCCTCACTTCAGCTTATTTTCTCATTGAAGAGAAAAAGAAGAAGAAATTGAGTGAGACATTTTCTCCTAGGAAATTAGAGTTTTTGTACTATTGGTTGATATTTTTTTTTGCCAATTTTCTTGAGTGTATGTCTTGTGCCTCCTTTTAATGTCCAATGAGTTTTTTTGGTTAATTTTCTTTTTGTGATGTTGTGTATAATTTATATATAACAGACGAGGCCATACAAAATATTAATGTGAAGAAGTATGCTAAGGGGGAGAGTAAAAACATGTTAATTAATTAATTTGAGTAAAAAAGGTTAGAAAATTGAATTACTTCATTTGATAATTGGAGAGTATGGATAAAAAAAATAGAGATAGAACATGCATCTCCAAAATGTCTTCTAATACATTAAATAACCCGTATAAGAAATACTTAATTTTCTTAATCAGCAATCAAGTTCTAAATTTGTAAATGAAA
>Ga0209489_107655_pt1 | contig 15778 bp, 7 predicted proteins | sample SiratrowhiteBW_FD_187527 | JGI IMG/M metagenome (GOLD analysis project Ga0209489, IMG submission 187527) | Root nodule microbial communities of legume samples collected from California, USA - Siratro white BW (SPAdes) (version 2) | ecosystem: Host-associated > Plants > Roots > Nodule | place: USA... | reverse complement strand
ATATTCATGTTATAGTTTTGTTAATTATTATTATTTATTTTGTTAATTGTTAAACTTAGGATCATAGTATCAAATAATTAAAAAATGATTGAAGAGAGAGAAATAATTTTAATTAATGTCATTAATTAAAATTACCAACATGTCACTCTTATTTTGACCAGTTTAAAATTATGACTATCTAACTAACAAAATTTGTCCATTTTAGTAAATAAATTTTTTTTAACCATTTTAGAAATTAAAATTGAAAAGTACATCAAAATGGAAAAAAAACCAGTTTTGTGAAACGGGGTTCTAGAGAGGTTCAAGGCCATAGTTTTTTTTGTGAAAACACAATAGGAGCAAAATTAAAAGCAGCGTCCTTTTAGTCCCTCAGAATAAACTCTCGTGTATATAAAATTGGAGTTCGGTATAAGGTAAGTAGAGGAAGCTGGTTTCCGTTAAGAAATAATAATAACAATTAATAATATTAATTAAATACTAATTACTTTATAATTATAATATTTTATTTTTGAAAATTAAAAAATAACTATTACTTTATTTCTCTCTCCTTGCTACATTATTTTTAATTTTTATTCTCTCTCTATTGCATACTATCGACCATCAACTTTTGGCTGAAATTTAAGAATTGTGCAAACATAGTTCCCGGTATGCTTAATTAATCCTTCTCATTGAAGTCGATTATGTGATCATGTACGGAGAATACTGACGTTGTTGACTTTTTTTCTCTAGTCAAACATATTAGTCAAGACTAAAATTAATTAATGAAAATGTTGATCAAGAACATTAACATTATTTATCATGATTAAAAAAGTTGATAAGTATATATGTGTCTTAATATACAGTATCCTATATTAAATCATTATTTTAAAAGTTTATTATCATTCACTTGAATATTTTACAAGTATGACTATTGTCTCTTATTTTTTACTTAAATATTTATTGACTTGATAGTCATAATATCTTTTAGAGTTACCTTTGGAAGGACCTCTAACTAATTACAACAAGACATTTCCAAATAAAAGTAGTCAATTTCGTATTACAAAAAAATTCTCAGCTACAGCCTTTGTAAGACCCAACTATCTGATAGAAAATGGTGGTCATACGCAAAACAACCAGCAACAAAGAACAAACTTCACGTACCATTTTTGAAAATCACATTAAAATTGTCACGATGTTAATGGAAATGAGATGAGAATTAAAGACATTAAGAAGAAGAAGAAGAATTTGAAGACATTAGAAAATCTAAAACAAGAAAATATAAAACTGAAGAGGAGGTTATCCTTAAATCTTGAGACAGATGACAAAGATATGTCAATCAAACCGAAAATATCTAAATGGATGATAAAAAGTCAAAATTTGAATACATTGTTACATAAGTAATTAAAGACATTGTCTAATTAAAAAAAAATCAAATAACGATTAAAGACGTATCCACCCAAATGCAATATTTATAGTTAACTTATTATATTTTCATGTTTTTATACCAAAGATTAAAATATAGATAAAAAGAAATTGCAAAAACAGTAGTAAGTTATCAATATTTAAAATAATTATTTATTATTATGAGATAATTTATTTAAATAAATTGAATTAACCTTTTCTAAATTTAAGGAATTGGTTATAAAATAATTAGGACTAAATTAAATCTAATTTTAAAATGGATAAAATGTTGGTCGTTAATTTTCGGGATCAAATTAATTACTAGTTTTAAATCTATTTAATGACAATAAAACATAGAAATCAAATAAAATATAGACTAACCTAAAAGCCCTACTATGTTAGCTAAGTTATATTATATTTGATAACATTTTATTGATCATTGTGATAAGATTTATAGAGATCAAATAACTAAAGTTATGTTACTTTATGTTTATGAGTTACGTTATTAAATTTATCAAGGTTAATGTGTACAACAAAATTAAACTCAGATAAACTTATATATATATATATATATATTTGTGTGTGTGTTTTTAAACCTTGACATAATTTTTTTAAATGTTTAATGTATGAAATTATTTACAGGGTGCTATGGTGTGATGAGAAGGTTTAGAGTGAGACTAAGATTATAAATTTTAGTTATGGACAGATGCAAGTTCAAATTGCACATGGCAAGACTGAGAATAAAATTATTATGATTAAAGTGGTGCTCAAACTCCAAAAAGAATCTATATATTTTATCAAAGTAAGATCAATTGCAAGCCAGGCATTCTTCATCCAGCTCATATACTGAGCAAAATTACTATTATATCTTTAATAAAAATAAATAAATAATTATATATATTTTTTTACATTTTTTTATTTTAAATAGTATAATTCGAAATTAAAAAATTATATTTTGAATTATACAATTCAAAATATAGAAAACAATTTACATTTTAGATTATACAATTTAAGATACAAAAATATATTTTAAATTTTAAAATATAAAAATTATATTTTAGATTATACAATTTAAAATAAAATAATTTATATTTTAAATTATACAGTATAAGAAAAATTATATTTTAAATTATATAATCTAAAATAAAAAAATTATAATTCAAATAATATAATCTGAAAAAAAATATTTTTGAAATTTTGAAAATATGAGAAATAGGATGAAGTCATAGAGACGCAGGAAGAACTCCGCATTGCAAGTTCACAGGAGTCATAAGTTACAAAAAGTCAACCCAAAAGGCTTAGAGCTTCTTCCTGCACATGTATATATATTTTTTATTTTTCGGAATGTCTATATTAATAAAAAGACTCTTTTGCTCTTATGAAGAGTGAAATGAAGGTGTGGGGGAGGAGGTGTAAATCATTTTCCATAATGACACTTTTGAAAGGTGTTTCCAGATTTAAAAACAACTTTCAAAGAGTATTATTTCGAAAACAGCTTTTGGAAATCACTACAAATTATTTCAAATATAATAAATCTATTTTGGAATCTTTTTTCTGAAAACTGTTTCTGAAAATAGTTTCCGAAATAAGCCATTTTAAAATAAAATTTATTATATTTGAAATAATTTCTGAAATAGTGCTCTGTGGAAGTCTTTTCAAATGTGAAAAATGCACTTTCAAGACGTCAAGGGCATAGTGTCCTTTCCTTTTCTTTTTGGAATAATACTTTAATTAACAATAACACATTATTTTCAATAGATAAGAGTGGACACAGCGATAATTATTGACCGCGGCAGGTAGCTGTTAGTGACGGCGCGCAATGATATTGAGAAGTAAAGGAAAATGCGAAATGTATGAAGGTGAAGGGTAAATGAGACAGTGCAAAAATTAATCACAGATAATCTGAGAAATTAAAAAATATATGGAGGTGTAGTAAGTAGGAGGAAGCTCTCTAGATTCAAATGAGACTTATGTAGGCTAAAAGCCCAAACCACGCCAACAAGGTCTCGTTGACAAAAACTTCCTACAACTCTCTAATTTTTAACCTGAATCTCATCATTGATGACTATGATTAAATAGTTTTTAAACTATACTTTCAGAATTTACTTTTATAAAATATTTTCCAGAATGTATTTACATTCTAAAATATGTTTCTTTTTTAAATAGATTTTGAAAAAATATTTTCTGAAACGTAAAATTTTATATTTTGAGAAATGTTTTCTAGAATCTATTTCCAAAATATATCCTTATAAATTTGAAATAAAATATCAAAAATATTTTTGATATTTTCAAAATTGATGAAGTACAAGTTGGAATTGAAGAAGTGCAAAAAGTTATTCGTTTTCAGAATTTAAAACTCAAGTACAATATTTTATAGAAAGTGTTTGAGTGAAAACCATTTTATAATGAGGTGTAGTTGAACCAAGAAAACTCAAATTTAACAAGGCTCGAGCCTAGTTTGTAATTTTTTGTGTGAACCAAGGTTAGATTGAGTTATCATGTTCATATATCTAATTAATGTTCAAAATTTTAAACTTAAGTTGTAATTCTAGATTATGTTAATGATTCATTTGATGTAGAAAACAACTTAGTGAAATACAACTCGATCTTTCTGCTTAAGCTTTGTTTAAAACCAACTCATGAGATTATTAAGGACCAAGAACTTAAGGCGTTTCAAAGTTATATAAACAAAAATGATACATGCATACTACAACTCTAAAGTATTCATCCTAAATAAGAGTTAAAAGGGGAGGATGATTCGTGATAAATGCCTAATCTCAAATTAAGATAAATGGATAGTTTTCAACCCTTGTAAATACAAAATCGATTAAAAATTGAAAAATAAGAAATGTAAAAGCAAAAATTTAAATATATTAATTAATAAATTGAGATAGTTTGGTCATTTAGAATTAACAATTTAAATATATGAATAAAAAATTTCTCTTTATGAACATAAAATATTATACAATATGAATGGAAACCCATTACACATTTTAATTAATCTAACTAATCAGACCCATTCAATAGCTATTTAATAAGTCTAATAATATTTAATATTTAAAAAGAATTACAATTAGTCTTTACAAATATTTAACAAAGGTCCCGTACAAATAGTCTACAAATTTGAATTAAAATATACATATAGAACAATTAAAATTTTGTATTGAATAAATTAACCTTTTCAACTATTTTTCCTCTCATAACCTAATATATATCCAAATCTTGTGGATGAAACAGAAGATTGAATCTTCCTGATCTTGATCCCTTTTACATTGACACGTAAAACATGATTGCATGCGAAGAACTTACACGTAAAACATGATTGCATGCGAAGAACTTACACTTAAAACATGATTGCATGCGAAGAACTTAGGTGTCATTTGAAGAAAAAAAGGATCACAAGAATCCAAGGTTATGATATCTTCTGAAAACAACAACCACAATTCACATTTACTACGATTATTTTCTTTTCCTTTTAATTATTAATTATCTAGGTAGAAAATAAGTATAATATTTATTTTCAAATATTATAATTATAGATACATTTGGTTAAATTAACCAATTCTTCAGTAAATATAAATTAATTACAACAGTTGATGTATCTAGAAATTCAGAAAAAATATATTGCTTCAATGCTTAAAAAGCATTATTAGAATGTGATTTATAAAGGTTCAAATACGTTTATTTACAGAGAAAAATACTTTTTCTAATTAAAATTAGTTTTTCTCATATTTACCACCTCTATTTTTTGAGTAATTACTGCATCACACTTTAGAGCACCATTCTGATAAGAAGATATAAAGAGTGAGAAATAAAAGAAAAGCGGCAGCACGTACCTTATCATCCAGAAAAGGTAACTCTATAAATCAACACCGTCGCAATCGTGGAAATTATCCTTGTACAAAGAGAGAGATGGAGGGAATAGAGCACAGAACAGTGGAAGTAAATGGCATCAAAATGCACGTAGAAGAGAAAGGAGAAGGCCCTGTGGTGTTGTTTCTCCACGGCTTCCCCGAACTCTGGCACTCTTGGCACAACCAGATTCTGGCTCTTGCTTCTGTCGGATACCGTGCAGTGGCACCAGATCTCCGTGGCTACGGTGACACAGAGGCACCAGCTTCAATCAGCAGCTACACGTGCTTTCACATAGTGCTGATCTGGTTGCGCTTATAAACTCTCTGGGTGTCCAACAAGTCTTCCTTGTGGCTCATGACTAGGGAGCCCTTATTGGTTGGTACCTCTGCATGTTTCGCCCTGAAAAAGTGAAGGCCTATGTCTGCCTCAGTGTTCCTCTCCTTCGCAGAGACCCCAACGTCAGAACCGTCGATGGAATGCGTGCCATGTATGGAGACGACTACTACATCTGCAGATTTCAGGTTATATTCTTGTTTTAACCAACCTCAGTTTTTCATTTTACTTTTACTTTTTCAGCGATGGCCAGCTGATGTTAAACATTAAGCATAGCCTGATTAGTTGCGAGATGCATACAAAGCTTTGAATTATTATTTTTCAGGTGAAATGAAAGGAGAATTTAGTGCATTGGTGTTAGATCAGATGGTAATAATCGTTTTCAAAACGTGTGACAGAAACCAGGCGAAATGGAGGGTCAGATGGCTGAAGTTGGGACTGAGTATGTGCTCAAAAACATCCTCACAACTCGCAAACCTGGTCCTCCAATCCTTCCCAAGGGAGAGTTTGGAACTGGATTCAATCCAGATATGCCTCACACCTTGCCCTCTTGGCTCACCCAAGATGATCTTGCCTACTATGTTTCCAAATTTGAGGAAACGGGCTTCACAGGACCCTTGAACTATTACAGAAATATGAACTTGTATGTGATTTTAATCTGTTGTTTCTCCTAGCATAATCCTTTTCGCGGGAAAGTATTTGGAAAACATGATAAGGATCATATATTAGAAAGACAATTAATTAATTAGTTAAGGTGTTTACAGAAATTGGGAGCTGACAGCACCATGGAGTGGAGTGAAAGTCCGAGTGCAGGTAAAGTTCATCACAGGTGAGTTGGACATGGTATACACCTCACTAAACATGAACGAATATATCCACGCTGGAGGTTTCAAAGAAGATGTGCCAAATTTAGAACAGGTGATTGTGCAGAAAGGAGTAGCTCACTTCAATAATCTGGAAGCAGCTGAGGAAATCAACCGTCACATTCTTGATTTTATCAAGAAGTTCTGATATTGTCCAGGGATGAATAACGATGATTCTTCGATACTGTTTTAGTCTTCTGCGTTCATTCTGTAACTAAATAAATTATTATTTTATTATAATATAATATTTAGAAAAAACAAAATAGTTGTAAATTTGAAGTATTTTTTAAATAGTGGTAAAATTTAGAAAACTAAAACAGTGGCAAAGTACCAAATAGTATCATCATCCTTCGATGAATATATTCAACCTGGGACACGGTTGCAGGGGTGGTGAAGTTAAAGTTGCACATGGTATGTAGGGTATCAAGGCCTACCATGATGAACACGTATATAATTTCGATATAATATATCTTAGAAAATTAAGTCTAAAATTTGTTTTACGTTTTCACTAGATATAAGGGTGTTTCACAAAACTGCAAACAGAAAACTTATAATTTAATTAAAATTAAGAATTGAAAACAAAAGTCATGAAAGTGTTGATATTAACTCATAAATACATAATTATTACTTTCAATATATGAATTTATTTTAAAATAAGGATAATGATTAATATTTTTATATGGTAAAAAATTGATCAATAATTTTTATAGTACATCTATTTGATTTTCATTATGTGTGAAATTCAACCAATGATTTGCTTTAAATAATGTTTGTGTGTGTGTGTTTTTTTTAATGTGTGTTTCTTTCAATATCTTAAAAAGGATTTATTTTCTATATACGATTAATGATGTTCCGTTTTTTCATTACTAGAATATTTTATATATGTTGAAAATATTCCTGCCAATTTTTCATGAGATTTTATAAAACTCACAAATATTCTTAGAAAATTAATTTACTTTAACTTCTATAGAAATTTCGTCAAATAATTTCACAAAAATACAAAAAAACTGTTTTTAGTTAAAAATACACATTTTAAATAATTATTTACTACATTGTTGTTCAAATTAATCAACTTCTTCAAAATCACTATCATATGAGAAAAAGGGGTAACATATCTTGCTAAAGATAAAAAACCAAAATATTACATACTTTAAGTTTTTTTATTTGAACAACTATAAATTATATAACTTTTTTCAATTACAATTACAAAAATTATATAAAAAGGATCATCAATAATTGATTCGTTCCTTCCTGAAAATAGAAAATATTAACATGAACGTATTACTCATATATATTGATTCATTTCTTAAGAAAATAGAAATTATTAAAAAATTAACATGTTACAAATGATTATTAATTCATAGTCTTCATTCTATACATACAAATGACTAAAAGTGGCTACTATAATAAAATTAAAGAAAATAAAGAAAGTAATGACCACTAATTTTTCATGCAAAGATATTGTTTTATTACTTCAAAAATAATTCCAATCAAAATAATTGTTCAAACATAAAACTGAAATTATTTTTAGAGTCAACTTTGAAATTAATTTATACTTGAAATAAAAAATATATACTTGGAAGTCGAAATTGAAACTAAATTTGAAATTTTAAAAGTAGAAATGGACATGAAGTAGTGAAGATTAAAAATTAAAAATGAATAATGTAAAAAAACAGTGATTTTCAAACATTTTTGCAAGATTAATTGACGGGTATATATAGTGATATCGCGGTAATAAATGACTAATAGTGGAATTTAGTTCATTGATAACACATACATTAATGTTGATTTAAATATTTAAAATTTATTACATTGCACCTTTATGTATAAAAAAATATTTATATTTACAACTAGGAATTGTGAAATTAGGTAGGCGATTGGGAAATCATATCATTATTCCTAAAACTAAAGAGAGACGCGTAAAGAAAAAGTTAGCTAGTCCAAATTTATAAATTAGAAAAGTCACACGAATAATTATGTTTAAAATTCGTTCAGATGACTTTTCCGTAAAGTTTGAAAAGAAAGTTAAAAATATTTTCTTACAAATTTAAATTAACTCATCGTACAAATTAATTTCTAACTTTTTTTATTTATTTTTTGGAAATTTTTTATTTTCAATTTATTCATAACTTAATATCATAAAAACTTAAAAGAATTACGATATTTTGATAATATGATATTTTACATTATTATTTTATTTCCAAATTTCATTTATATTTATTATCATTATTTGAATATAATTTGTATTATTAAAAAGGTTCTAAAAGTTGTTTAAAAAAGTATTGTCAAAAGCATATTTTTCAAATTTAACAGAGATTCCAAACATGTGGTAGTAACGAAATCTGGTTCTGGTATTTATAACGTTATTAGGCGTAGTTACCACGATGCAAAGTGAGAAAAAAGAGAGATGGAGGGAATAGTGCACAGAACAGTGGAAGTAAATGGCATCAAAATGCACATAGCAGAGAAAGGAGAAGGTCCTGTGGTGTTGTTCATCCATGGCTTCCCTGAACTCTGGTACACCTGGCGCCACCAGATTCTGGCTCTGAGCTCCCGAGGATATCACGCTGTTGCACCAGATCTACGTGGCTACGGTGACACAGAAGCACCAGCTTCAGTCAGCAGCTACACCTGCTTTCACATAGTGGCTGATCTGGTTGCGCTTATCGACTCTCTGGGTGTCGACCAAGTCTTCCTTGTGGCTCATGACTGGGGAGCCCTTATTGGTTGGTACCTCTGCATGTTTCGCCCTGAAAAAGTGAGGGCCTATGTCTGCCTCAGTGTTCCTTTCCTTCGCAGAGACCCCAACGTCAGAACCGTCGATGCCATGCGTGCTATGCATGGAGACGACTACTACATCTGCAGATTTCAGGTTATATTATTGTTTTATCTAACCACTCTTTTCTCATTTTACTTTTTCTTTTTCAGCGATCGCAAGCTGCTGTTAAACATAAAGCGTAGCCCGATTTGTTGCTAGATGCATATAAAACTTTGAATTATTTTTTTCCATGTGAAATGAAGGAGAATTTAGTGGAGCAATGTTAGATCTGACGGTAATAATTGTTTTTAAAACCCATGACAGAAACCAGGAGAAATGGAGGGTCAGATGGCTGAAGTTGGGACTGAGTATGTGCTCAAAAGCATCCTCACAACTCGCAAACCTGGTGCTCCAATCTTTTCCAAGGGAGGGTACGGAACTGGATTCAATCCAGATATGACTAACTCCTTACCCTCTTGGCTCACCGAAGATGATCTTGCCTTTTATGTATCCAAATTTGAGAAAACGGGCTTCACAGGACCCTTAAATTATTACAGAAATTTGAACTTGTATGTGATTAATTTATTGTTTCTCCTTGCACAATCTTTTTCGGGGGAAAGTATTTGGAAAACATGATTAGAATCATATATTAGAAAGAGAGCTAATTTATTAACTGTATGTGTTGTTTACAGAAACTGGGAGCTGACAGCAGCGTGGAGTGGAGTGAAAGTCAAAGTGCCGGTAAAGTTCATCACAGGTGAATTGGACATGGTATACACCTCACTAAACATGAAGGAGTATGTCCATGGTGGAGGTTTCAAAGAAGATGTGCCAAATTTAGAAGAAGTGATTGTGCAGAAAGGAGTAGCTCACTTCAATAATCAAGAAGCAGCTGAGGAAATCAATACTCACATCTATGATTATATCAGCAAGTTCTGATATTATCCAGAAACGAATGAACGTGGAAGAGTGTCGCAGGTGTCGTGTAGTTAAACACAGTGCACCTAAATAGTTGAAGTGGCCGGTGATTGTTATATGTAGGGTATGAAGCTCGATTGGCGGCCAATAATCATCAACTGAAGACAGCTTTGGAAGATAAATCTTCAATTTCGTGCATGTTTTCTCATCAATAAATCTATCTTATTAAGTGTGTGTATTCGGAAGTAAGATAAATTACTGTGATGTTTTTTTTTTTCTTTAATTGTGATAAATATTAAACTTTGTGAAGGTTTTGATGGTATAATTTTTTTTTTCAATTTTGTTTCAATATAAGATAAACTCGAACTTTTGTTATCTTAGGAAATCCTTTTAAAATGGTGTAATTTTGTAAAAAAAAATATTAAAATGGGTAAATTTAAAAAAAAATATATTTATATAGGTAAGTGTATCACATGACTTCATAAAAAAGTCTATCAACTTAACATGACTTAAGTGTGAGAGATAAAATAATTTTTCACATCACTTTGATTAATGTTAATTGATGTTTGTTTATTTTTTATTTTGATTAATGTTAATTGATGTTTGTTTATTTTTTATTTAAATTGAAGTAGTGTGAAAACAATTTAAGTTGTTTTTAAATTAAACCAAAAGTGGTACACTCTTTACACAACTTAAGATTTATGTAATGTATTATTTAAAAAAAGAGTGTTTGATATTTTAGTATTAATTTTTTATATGAAAATATTAATTTTGAAATTAAAAATTAATATTATGCAATTGAGAAATAAATAAGAAGAGTGGTAATGATTTAGAAATTATAACAAAAAAAGATATATTGAAATATAGAAATTAGTAATTAAATGTAGAAAAATTGAAAATTTTGAAGCTATAAATTTGATCACACGATGAAGTAAGAAGGAAAGTTAATAATGCAATTTATAATTAAATTAGAATATAAATAATGTTACATTAAATCAAGTAATTTATCTATTAGAGGAAAATATCACAAGGTCTTCTTGTTTGTCTTCTAGGCCTTTATGAAGGGTGATGGTTGAAAGAAAGTGGAGATGAATAATCAATGTTGTCTTCCTTATCATCATTATGTGATCTTCATTATTGGATCCTTGTAAGGGCATTGTAGCTTGTAAGGGCATTGTAGCTTGTAAGGGTATTGTAGATCGATAATATTACATAGATATGATGTCTGATAGTATACAGATGGAAAGGTATATGTTGAAGTTTAAACATAATTGGTGTACTAGAAAAATATTCTAGTTGACTAGGAAAAATATTATATATGTAGAGAACTTGTTCGTGTGGAGAATGAAATGACAAGTGTTGATGATGACGACCTATATATGTGGACATCAATGGTTGTTGAAGACCAAATTAACCAACATAAAATTGTTAACAATAGGAAGAAGACCCAACATGATGATAAGGAGGTTGCAGTTGATCTACATATGACGTGTTATCTTGTTGGAAAATAATGCATGTTATGTTTGTTATTCATGTTTATGTTTTTTTGTCTTTCTAAGTTGTCAAAAGATATAAATACTATATTTATAAAAAAAAGGTAATATCAATTATGTTATTTTGTCTTACATAATTAAATTGTTATCAATTTTGTTATTTTGTCTTTTAAGACAGAATCAAATGATAATCTTTTTTTAATTCTTAGTTGTTTCTCTTTGTATAGGTGTCTAACATCTATTACTTCTTTATTTTGTTTTCTCTCTCTTTAACTAGACATATAATGGGTATACTACTTATATATATTTAGTCATTTATTTTGTTCTTGATAGTAAGAGCAGAGAAGATTTTTTCATTTTTATTAATTTCTCCATTTTATAATATAAGTCCATTGTTCTAGTGTGCTAATATTTTATGGTTGTTGCTTTAATTCAAGATCATTATTTGCAATACTCCAAAGTAAAAAAGTTAGATGAAATTACTTAATTCTAGTTGAGGCTCATCTTCTTCTACCTATCTTAATTTGAGTTTTACATTGATTGTTATTCTAGATTAAATTGTATATGTGAAATTGAATTTCATACCAACTTGATTATGCAATATTTAAAAAAAATACTTAAGAATATATCTATTTCTTGTTTCGTGCGGAGTTTTAGTTTTAACATCAACATCCTACTTGTCGTTTGTTTGTATTTGTTTCCCAATGTTCAAAAGTATGCAAATATTGTCCCAATTAATTTAGACAATAGAAAACAAAAAGAAAATGGATACAAAGCAAAAAAAATGTGGGATGAGTTTACTGATAGAGTTTAAAAAGTGTATAAGAACAAAATGGATAAAGAGAGAAAATAGTTGAACAAGAAGACCAACAAACCTCAGTGAATAGATTCAATAGATGATATGAACTTACATAAGATTTACCTTCTAAGCTTTAGGGTTTATTATGAATGAACTGAAAGAAAAACAAATTTTTGAAGTGAAAAATGATTTAAGGTTGAGAGGTGTAAGCATAGCACAGGAACAAATTCAAAACCAAGTTTTAGCTTAAGTGTATTTTGGTATGGTTGTTGGTATATTTAAATCCCAAGAGCAGATTGAATGGTTGATTGGAAACCATATTCATGTGCCCTCATCAATGTAATCCGACCTTATACTCTCTCAACCTAGTGATAAAGCTTCACCCTACACTCACTGTTTTCATCCATGCTTATGCTAAGTCTTACTTCCACTAAAGTTGCCAACTCAGTCAACCACTCCATGTGGAGTATTTCCTGCTTTGATTCCCTATTTGTACATGAGTTAGTGTAAATTTTGGTTCAATGCAAAGACTAGAGTCAGTTTGCATGAGTTTGTACCATGTGTCGTACAGTTATGAAGTCCTACAAGTTACAAAGGAGTTGATCACTACAAAGAAGTCGTGCCAATCAACAACAACTTCTATGATAAGGAAGTTGTGCCACATTGTATTGACTTCAACTTATAGAAGTCGTGACAAGTCATGACACATAGAAATGACTTCAATTATATGGAAGTCGTGTTAAGCAAAACGACTTCAACTAATGACTTCAATCCTAAAGAAGTCATCTTAACCAATAATTACTTTAATCACAACTGCTATTTCAATAAATTTTACCCCCTCTAAATATTGCATGTTTATAATAATATAAACTTAAACAATTTAATTTATTTCGTATCAATAATATTTGAAGTCTATAATTTATTATTAATCAAAACAGTTCTCAATAGGTGTAATTATTAAATGTATCAGTTCAATTTTTGCTTTACATGAAAATTTTATTGTACAAAGTACATATAATTTTAACCATAACAATGGATCGGCAAGCTTGTTAGGTTACTTGTTGATATAGGGAATAATGCATGGATTAAAAGGTAATGTTATCAATCAATCAACATATTCATACTTGAATATTTATACATTGAAAACATACTTATCTCAGTCTATTGCATACGTCATTTTGCACCCAATCTCAACAATAGGTTCAAAAATTCAGAGTTGAAAAAACAACTAATAAACATGTGTATCTACATTCCTTAACTTCCATTATTCAATATTATAAATTCACTACATGTTTCACTAATTTCATTTATGACAATGTCACAAGTTATGAAATGAAACAACCAACTAAAAGCAAAGTTATCAGCCATGTGAATAGAATTTTGGTAAGCAGTCACTTGGATATTAATCAAATATCATTGAAAAAGTGGACTCAAGCCTATGATAGGACAAGAGGTGCAAGAAGATGACAAAAAAATCGTGTCGAAAACATGAACTATATTTTGAAGGAAGCAAAATCCTTACCCATTTGTATTCTTGTTAAAACAACATTTGAAAGAATAAAGTCTAGTTTTGTTGAACGAGGGACCAAGTACAATGTCCTGAAGATATAATTGCCTTAGTAAGAAAAAATGAGTAACAAGCTACTATGTGCCATGCACAAAGATATATAATCACTTCCCAACTTCAAGGTTGACCTATGTTATATACAATTAACTTAATTTAATGGTAGTGTCCTTATGTCAGTGTTGTTTATTCATTTTTGTCATTTACAACTAATAACATTTGTTGCTCCAATGTACAATCTCCACAATATTTACAAGGTTTATGAGGTTTAATTTTATCCAATTTAAAATAAGGATATTTAGTCTATTTAAAGGGGACTAAATTTGACACCTAACCCCATAATATGACAATACGAGGAAAACCAAGTCCCCATAACGAAATGGATGAGCCAAAGTTGAATAAGCAAAAAAATTTTCATATTTTCAATAAAAGTCATAATGGAAGCAATTATCCCTATAGACAAAGTTGATAGTAAAATTTACTTCCAATTTCCATTATTAATTTTCCTATTTTTTATTTTGCACTATCAATGTATACCTTCATTATCTTTTCATTATCACACAAAATAATCAAACAAATATTAATATATAATTGCATAAAACTAAAAACTTAATTTTTGTGTTATTCCTAATCATAATCCTTTTAATAATTTCTATGTGTTTAACATATTTTATTTTTGTTATAATTTTTATAAAATTATCTATTGGTCTTATTTTTTAATTATGACCATAATAACTTTTATATTTCACAAATAATATTTTTTATATAAATAATTAATATTAAACATATTAATTATTTTTATATAAAATTATATGTATTAATTTTAAAATAGATATCCATGTAGAAGTAGTGTAAAAAGTACACAGTTTTGGCTTAATTTAAAAACAACATAAGTCATGTGTGAATGAGAATCCTTCCTTTCAAGTAAAGAAAAACACCCATATTAACACCAATCAATGTGTCAAACTCATACATTTACATTTTTACAAATCTAAAATCTTTTCATATATGCATAACTTCTTTATAAATAAAGTCATATAATGCTAACACAACTTATTTAAACCGATAAATTTTTTAAAATCTACTCATTTTCGTATACTCTTCTTGGAAAAGTAGTACTATTTTGGAAAATTTTCTTTTATTGTAAATGATATAATGTGTTTGATACTTTTCAGAAGTAAAAACTATTCATAAATTATGGTTAATTTTAATATTTTAATTAAGATTTTAATGCACAAACAATTATTAAAATTCAACGTGTTTAAATAGATTTAATTACAATCTTTATACAAAAGATTTTTTAGATAGTATAGAACTTGTTGATAGCATTAGTTTTCATTTTATTTTAACAATATAATGAATCATGAAAAATTTGGTTATTCAGATTATATTCAAATATTTTCAAAAGAAACTTAATTACATATTTCTAAGAAAAGAAGCAATGAAAAAAAGTAAGATGGAATTAAACAAAGCAAGAAAATTACATGAATGTGTAAAATGAACTTTGAATATAAGATACATAAATTAAAGGAAAGAACTTAAATTGGAAACAAAATCTAGAAGAATGTGTAATCAAATACGAAAGAGTTTAAAGTTTAAAGTAATCGGAGTCTTACGAAAAGGAAAGCAAGAAACTAATACACTGGTAAATCGCCTGAATTTAAAGAAATGAAAAGACCAAAGATTGAATAAAATGCAAATGTTTGAATATAGTTCCAAAAGCAAAAAAGTACCGACGAGCATCCATCATTGATGAAGCCACGAGAATCACGCTGTACTATTTTTTTTTTTTTTTTTTAACAATTTTTTTTTTTT
>Ga0209489_107654_pt1 | contig 15779 bp, 3 predicted proteins | sample SiratrowhiteBW_FD_187527 | JGI IMG/M metagenome (GOLD analysis project Ga0209489, IMG submission 187527) | Root nodule microbial communities of legume samples collected from California, USA - Siratro white BW (SPAdes) (version 2) | ecosystem: Host-associated > Plants > Roots > Nodule | place: USA... | reverse complement strand
ATATATATATTTTTTTTTATATATATATATATATATATATATATATATATATATATATATATATATATATAAAGATGAACTAAATATGTCAGACAAAACATACTTTCCTTACTAAAATATAAAGCTTAAAAAAGTCATATCCAACTTTATTAAAATAATTTACCCTCTTTAAAATTTACAATATGTTCCTGCTAAATCTTTGATCACGACTAATATGAGTCGCAGATGCACAATAAATCATTATAACTTTATTTCTCATGGAATTATAAATATACCGTAGAAGATAAAGGTATTACAATACACATTTATTAGTTTCTTTTACAAATTCTTTTATAATAAGTCGTTTATTTTTCATTTAATTAACTTCTTTACTATGCAAAAGCAAACATATTAAAGAAAAATGAAAGGGAGACCCATTTATTCTATCGCAAATCACATGATGAAGTTTAGGGTATCATAATTTTCAATTAATGTTTGTTTCAATAACTTATAATAGTTTTTATTTTAATATATTTATATTCATTTTTGGCCCTTTATAAAAAGTAACAGATTATGGGCTTCATAAAAAGGATAACTCAATATTTAATCTTACGTGTCTCCTTTGTCAGATAAAATTATGAATGACCATGAATACCTTAACATATTTTCAAATTAATCTATCAAATTCAATTGAGCATTATTGTGTGCTTTCTAATTGATTATTTTTAAAATAAGTATGATATCTTTTACATGAATAATTTTTTGACGTTACACATATACTTGTCCTAAATTCGAGTTAATCAATCTTTTGCGTCTACTGGGTTAATGTAAAATAAATTTTCAACTGACAAATGTTATTGAGTGAGTTTCTTTCATCAATTTTCTGAATGACAAAGATGATACATATTTTTTTTTCAACGGCGAAGACAAATATGATACATATGACATTAATAAAAGTATTAAAATAGGTATTTATATATAACGTGTCATATATAAATTTAATAATTCTTTTATTAAATTTTTAATTACTACATATTTTTTTACAAAGTGTTTTAGTTTCAATTCTATATTACGAATCTAAGTTTCAAGGTAAAAGTCTTCATTTCCGATAACGTAAAACAATTTTTTTTGAATTTGATCAAATCTCTTCTCTTACGGATTATTTGAGACCTAGTCCCACCTTCCAAAATTATTAAATAATAAAATAATAACAATATAACTATTATTTAGTTTACTTCATTATTCTATTAATTATACATATTTTTTAATATTAAATTCTTCAAATATTAAATAATATAATATATTTTTAAAAGAATATTCTAAACAATCTAAACTTTTAAAATTAATCAATGATAACGTGTCACTCCTGAATCCATTACATTACTTTTTATTATTAATATTAATGGTTAGATATATTTATATAATATGTATTATATATAAAACCCAACCTTTTTTTTCAGTTAAAAGGAACTTTTGAAAAGCCTAACCTTTAGCCTTTTATAAAAATGGGCCAAGCCTTCGAGAGTAAGGCCGTAGGCCTCCAACAGGCCGCCTAACCTATTTTTAGTCTAAAATATAATATACAAAATATCAATTTTACTTAGTACGAACTAATTTAAATATAAATTAGTTAAATTGATTCTAATGGGTTAATTAGTTAGCTATTTTGAAAATACAAAATTTATTAACATAATTTATTTAAAAAATTATAAAAATATTTCAAAAAAATTGGTTTCTAAAATAGTATTGGATTTGTTTATGTAGTTTTATCATCCTACAATGACGTCAGTTTTGGGAGAAATCCCTTTAATATGAAGATACATGACTTTTATAAATTTCAAAACATTCTTACCACTTTTAAAAGAAGAGAGAATATTTATAAAAATATTTATTTAGATTTGACAAAGTATTTATACTAAAAACCAATGTTACGAGACTCTTAAGAAAAGTTTGTGTGTATTGATTTTTTTTTTAATTTTAATATTTTTTTAGTTAGTTGGATATTACATTTTTTATAATCCACATGGTATAAGATAATATGAGATGTTATACGTGATCGCTTACGAATTATATAATGAGTGCAGATATTATTATACATGAAGATGGTAAAATATTGTCTGAACTTTGTTAGAAAATGCTTTAAAAAGTTTTAATTATTTAAATACTTATTTTAAAACCAAGTACTAAGAAATTATAAATTTTTATATGTAAATTAAATATTTATGTTTTCAAAAGATACATATTTATAGTTATATAGTCTACAAAGTTTCAATATCTTAATTACGTTATAATTATGAAACTTGGTTAACTAGAATAGAATGAATTAACATGTCTGGTTATTGAAATAGTAAAAGAAATACTGATTAGTTCAGTAATAAAAATTTTGCGATTCCATAAGAGAGTCAATTTTTGTCCATCTTAATATATTATTTTGAATATCCATATTCTATTAATTTTGGAAATGTAGTATTTACTATTTTATAAATTTGTGGAAATGTCATATATATGAATTTAAAATCTTTATTATTTATATTATAGATAGTGAAATATGCACGGTTAAACTTGTATGTCCATCAATTTAAATTGTTATTACTCATTACAAGAAAAAAATTGTTTAGAGACCAATTTTTAGTTACCAAATGAAATGGTTGTTAATTATGACCAAAATAGTCACTAAATTAAATTTTGGTTGCTAAATAACTACAAAATAGAAGTAATGTTTGAATTTAGTGACCAATTAAGTCAAATAATTGGTATCTAACATCAGATACCAAGATTTTAGTGACCTATGTCATTAGATTCTAAATTGGTATCTAATTAAGTTAGAGACTAATTTAGAATCTAATGGTATAGGTCACTAAAACCTTGGTAGCTAATGTTAGATACCAATTATTTGACTTAATTGGTCACTAAATTCAATCATCACTTCTATTTTGTAGTTATTTAGCAACTAAATCTAATTTGGTGACTATTTTGGTCACAATTAGTAAGAATTTCATTTGGTAGCTAAATATTGATCTCTAAATAACTTTTTTCTTGTAGTGACTATAGTAATTAGTAAGGATAAATAAGCTTCAATGTAAAAGATGGTTCAATCTAAGTCAAACGTCATTTATTTAAATTCCGAAGACAACACCTCCAGCTACATATAATTTAATTTGCACTTCTCATAGAGATAAACATGAAGTGACACCAAAAGGCATTTGACTCAGATTCAACAACACCAACCAGAATAATAATATGGTTAAAGACACTCCTCTTGATAAAATATATATGGAATTAACACACCAAATAATATATTGTTAGAGAAAAATCCAACACCCATGTTTTGATTAAGTGTTATATAAACGACAAAGTATAAAACATTATTATCGGTAAGGAGAAAGCTTTTTTATTCATAATAGGTCTTGAAGATGTAAGTGTTTCGTCTGTGCAACATTATGTTATCTCTTTTTATGTCTGATAAGAAAATGTGTTTGCTTAGATGATACACGCACAATGTTAGGGTAACATAGTACTTCATGAATATTTTTATGTTTATTTTTTATTGCAGGGAATGTTCGTTTTCTACAACTAACCAAGAAAATTTGAAATGACTTATGTTACATTAATAATCTCTTGGTACATGAGTTAAGGTTGTTATGATTCAATAACTCCCTAATGCTTGTTTTGTCAACCCTAAGAAATTTGATATGCTTCGTACAAATTTGTGCTTTACACATTTTGAAGTAAAAACACTCTGAACAAGGAGAGATAAGTGCCTTCAACTATAAGGATGTTGCTTAAAGAAGAGAAAATCATTTAATGCATAAATGGAGTACATTTAATTCATCTTCAACTTCCAAGCTGCTCAAATGCAAGGAAGACATTCAAGTGAGTTTGAAGTTGCTCAATACACAAGAAAGGACTTACAAAGACTCTTTTCTTCAATGCTCATATAAAGTTATTCTTTTATAATAAGAACAAGAATTTGAGTTATTGTTTGCAAGTGCTAAAATGCTCCTAGAATATCTTTGTGTCCTAATACCTTATAAGAACTTGTTATATTCATTTCACAAACTAGTAGAGAGAGTTAAACCTCGTAAACATCAAAAGACATTACACCTTTCTAGTGAGTAACCTTGCAATCTTTTGATCACACCCTAGACAATTTTTTGCCTCAGCCAGGTGTGGTTGTTTTTTTAAAGAATATTCGTTGGATTAGCCAAGAGTGGCTATTTGTTAAAATAATACTCAGTTTTCTAGCAAAAAGTACATAAGTGTTAAAGAATACTTGATGCATGGGTTAGCCAAAAGTGTCCAAAACAATACTTGTAAGGGTTAGCTAGGAGTGGTTATAAGTCAAAATAATACTTGTTTGTATCTTGCAGTGTCAGTCTTCTTAGTGGAACCCAATTAGTTAATAGGGAATTGGACGTAATTTATATTATCAGACGAACTAGTATAAAAACATGTTGAGTAATTTCTTCCATTGTTATCCTATTTATATTGCATGCTATTACACCTGCACTGGTCTTTGAAGGAGAAGTTTTTAAACCACACACATGCACACACATATGCACACCCATATGCACACACACACGCGCAATTGCACACACAAACACACGCACACGCGGACACACGCACACGCGCACGCGCATACACACACACACGTTCATCTAGTTTCTTTCTAGTCTCTCTTCAAAATGTGTTAAGCAAATCTTTCCACTTTAAAGTTTGTTAATAGTGTTAGACAAAATCATAATGGTTTATCGGTTTTGATAATATATCATGAAATAAGAGATAAGATAAAATCTTCATATTCATCCGTTCTATGTCTTTAAGAAAATTTCAATCTTTGATTTTTTAAACGAAAGGTGTTAAACAAAACCTTTAATTACTTTTCGTTGAATCACATATAATATATAAACTATTCTTTCATCTTTTGTAATATTAATTCAAATTATTTAAAAATCACAAAATTTTATCAATTCATTCAAAAGTATACTATACTAAGCATATTTCTTATATTAAAAAATATTAATAAAAGATGCTAAGCATGAAAACTATTAAAAGTATATTAAATATTTAACAAAATATTAATAGGAGATACTAAAATATAAAAAAAATATTAAAAAATATCATAAAGTTGAAAATAATCTATCCTCTCCAATCCATAAATCGAGCTATCTTCTAAAAATTGATGTTTATCAAATATAAGAACTGAAAAAAAATATTAAATATAAATTTTTTTAAAGAGTTTATATTAATAATATTTGACTCTATAGAGATTCTCTAAATATAAAAAAAAAAAAATCTATTTTCCCTTCCTTAAAAGTATAGTATAACTATTCTTATAAAATAATCAAACCATCAAGTGCATCATTAAGATCACTAAAATAATATAAGACCATTTTCATATTTTTATTTAGTTTCATCTCTTTGTTTTGTGTAACTCATAACTAGAACTAAAAATATTATATTTGAAGGATCAATGTATATATATATATAAAAAAAAAACGTCTTAAATTTTTTTCTCTCATAGTCTAAGTCTTAATGGAAGTAATTCTATATCAAAATGACACATGATTATGTATAATTAATTTTAGAATATTTATAATCTTTGTTCAAATAGAATTAATTCTGAATTAAAATGACACATTGGATGTATATTTAGTGTACCTACCTTGTGTAAGTTATAAATAAAATTATAGACATAACTTATAAATAAAATTATAGACATTTGAGACAGGAGAAAAATTTATTCAAATTATATTTTCCAAAGTTAACTCAATTTTCTATGTCAAAAATGGTAATTGAAGGTGTAAAGTTTATAAAACTTGTTGATAGAAAATTATTTCTTAGTGATATTGGACTATATTAATGTTGAGATTAGTTTTGATTATCTCTAAAATTAGGTGAAAATATTTCTACGACTTTGTACTACAAATACAACTATATATAATTAGGACGGAAAATAATTTTTTCTTTTGAATTTTCAAATATTCCCTAATTAAGGTTGACAAAGAGACAAGGTTTGGTGAAATAGGTTAATATTTTCAATTCACTTTAACTCGTCTCCTCTACCCATCGGTCAGAGGTGATTGTCCTACTAATTCATTTTTTAAATTTAGAATTTAAATAAAAGTTAAATTACAAAATTATTAATTTTTATTTCGTATTATTTAAAGAAAGAAATATACACTAGTGTTAAATTATTAATACTTATAAATTAAGCTTTAATTATTAATTACAATATAGTAATTTACCATCTAATAATGATATTTTTAATTTATCTATTTAAAAATATTAATTAATTAATTAAAAACTTAAAAATATTTAATTTATTAAAAATTATTTTAATATATAATAAAATATATATATATATATATATATTAAAATAAAAAATTATAAAAAAACTGGTGGAGAAGGACTTTTATGTGGATCAAGTCAAAAAATCAAACTAATCGGTTTTGGGACTCCTATCCTTAATTTTTCATTCAAGTTAATTTTATCTATCGTCCTTTTTTATTTTTAATTTACTATTTGGTATTTTTCTAATTTTGTTTTTCATTTTTTTATTAATTCTTCTTCGTTTATATAATATTTATATACTTTTTCATTAACTAACCAGGAAAAAAATGGGCGGTTGATAGCTTCCTATTTAAACTAAATCTAATCTAATCAACAATATTTTTTAACTTTTAGATTTGTTCTTTTTAGAGTTTAGTGTATATATAAAATGGCATTTTCCTTCATGCTAAAAGAAAAAGAAAAACACTAAAAAAAATAATATAAAAATATGTTATTTTATATGTTAGAGAAATATTATGAGTTTCGAAATCTAAACTTAAACTAGGAGCTTGAGATAAGTATATTTTTTCTTATAACTTTTGTTGAAGTGAATTTATGATAATTTAAACGATGACTTGGTTTTGGAGTCCAAATCAGAATAATGTAGTTATGTCCCAGGTTAATTTTTTCTCTAGTAAAAATATCTTGTTTGAGTAATTTATGTATGATGAAAATTATGTCTTTTAAAAGTGATAAGTATATATATATATATATATATATGATTAGATAAAAATGATTAAAGATGTTATGTTGAATGATGACAAATCAGATTTATGAATGTGAATTTAATATTGTGAATTATGAAATATAATTGATGTATTATTATGTTATGTGTAATGACGCGAGTAATTATTAAAGGTATTTTTATAATGATTTATGTGTTAATAGTTATCAAAGAAGTACTATTGAGATGTTGGTATGTGGTAAAAGTAGTAAATTAAAGAATTTGATGAGATATCTAGATTTTAATGATATTATGAGTTAGATAAACAAGTATATCATTTATTATAGAATCGATGAAAATTTTGTACACTAAGTTAACGGTGAGAGTCTCTAACAATCAACTAAAAGAATAAAAATCAACTTGGTCATGAGAGATTGTTTAATAAGATATATATTAGAATTGTTAGAGTGCCTACCATACTAAGTTAATGATAAGTGTTAGTTGTTATGCTTGTTACGTATATGTTTCATGCGGCCTTTTATAAGAATTATGTGAAATTATTCACATATTAATTGTATTATATGTTTAATTGAAACATTAACTAACCTTTATCTTAATGTTTGTAATTATGCTATGATTACATTTTGATACTAAAACTAATTCTATGCATTAAACATAATTTAAATGAATAATAAAAATAGATTTTAATTTCATATGATATTGACTAAGTTGATTTTAATTTAAATGAATTTTAAAACATATTTGCATGAGTTTAAAAATTTAAACTTATATAATTAAAAGTCATTTTAAAAATTAATGATGGATTAATGTTGACTTAATCAACATTAATTATATAACTAAGGCAAATATGACTTATTAACTCATTAATGTCAATTTTTGCTTATCAATATCTATTTTTTTTTTGACCACATAAAATACCTATTTGCTTGTAGTAAGTTGTTACTAATAAATATATTTTATTATGATAAATTGAGATTGCTGATGAATCTAAACTATGAGAAAATATTCATATATAATTGTAACTGTTCTAGTAGTATTGGTTAAAAAAACATGAATGTCAACAATGTCAATACTATTTGGTAAAAAAGCCTTTTATAATTTTGTACCCAATCTATTTCTTAGAACAATATGTGGTATTTAAGCCTTAGGACAACACGCTATATATTTCAAGAGAATTGAAACTAAAAAAAAAAAATTGGGAGTTTACAAGATGCGTACTGAAATCAAATAACTATTAGGGATTAAAATAACAAAAAAAAAAAAAAAAAAAAAAAAAGCTTGAACAAATAAGACTTGATAAGCCTAAGGATGATCGCTACAAGAATTAGTAAATTTTTATTAAAATCATAAGATGCAAAGAAGAATGCTAGTGTAGATATTCTCACTATTATTTTGACTAAATAATAATTCCTTATACTAATTTCAAAATGGTATAAATATATATTTAATTATATGTTTTGTCTTGTTTGTAAGTAAATAAATGAAGAATACAATTCCTATGTTGGAAGAAAAGATAATTTGTCTCAATGGTTAAGTTAACACTTTCTAACTAGTTTTGAGTTTGAATCATAATTTCGAGAAAAATATTAATAACTTTATTTTACTCCTCCAAGCATATTACATATATAATCAGCTTAATCACATCAAAGTGTAGGGCCTTCAACAGTAAAAGGAGACAAGTAAGATAGAGAACAACTATTTATGTTATGAGCAAGTGTATTGTAAATAAACTCAACATCAGGTAAACATATTTCCTAATATTTCAAATTTTTCATCAAAATACTTCTAAGTAAGGTACCTAAAGTTTTATTTATTACCTTTGTTTGTCTATGTATTTAGGGACGACAAGTATTTGAAAACAAAAGAATTATACCTAACTTATCCCATAATGTTCTTCAAAAGAAACTTAGGAATTTTGTATCCCTATCACTCACAATACTTCTTGATAGTCCAAGAAGTCTTACTACCTCATTGAAAAACAAGTCAACTATATGATAAGCATCATCAGTCGTTTTACAAGTAATAAAATGTCATTTTGGAAAATCTATTAAAACCCACAAAAATATAATCTTTCTCTCCTTGAGTCCATGACAAACCCAATGTGAATTCCATTGAAATGTTAGGTCAAGGACTATCAACAACAAATAAAAGAGTGTATAAACCACACGGTTTCACTTTTGATTTTTCCTTTTTACAAGTAAAAGTAGTTTTCACAAATTTTTGCACAATGTTTCGTATAGGGCCTATAAAATGTTCATGCAAAGTGTTTAAGGTATTTTGAATCTCAAAGTGTCCCATTGGTTACCCCTTGCGTGTTTCTCTTAGTGAAAGATCTCTAGTGGAACATTTAGGCATACATAATTTTTTCCTTTTAGATAAATAACTATTATGCCTAAAAAATCCGTTGGTGCTAAATTGTGTGCAGGCAATAAAAGTTTTAGAATATTCAAAATCATATAGATACATTGCTTTCAAAAATTTAAGACCAAAAAATTTTGTTTCAATAGTATAAATCAATACATGTCTTTTAAACATAGCATCAAGCATAATATGTCATTTCGTTTTTTTTATGCTTTTTGACATACCAGAATTGTTCTAAAAGTTCAACCCATTCGTATGTTTTTTATTTAATTTTCCTTGTCCTTTTAAATACTCATGATTATTATGAATCACAAATTCTTTTAGTAAAAGATAGTGTTGTTAAGTTTGTAATGCTCTTACTAAGATTTACAATTCCTATCATAAGTAGGATAGTTTAGTGTGGCCACATTTGACTTGTTACTAAAATAAATAATTTAATGATCTTCTTGCATCGCCCTTATACCCATATTAGATGTGTTATGTTCAAGATATAAAGACTTTACAAAGTTTGGTAAATGGAGACATTAATCAACTCATAGAAACAAAATCTTTTTCTTATTTTTCTTCCTTTAAACCCAACATGCCTTTTAACAATCTCATTTAAAAATGTTGTAAAAGTGATAAGATTCCTTAGAAATTTGTTGTAGAAACTAGTTAGGCTATGAAAAATCCTTAACCTTAATCAAATTTTTAGGGATGACATTTTTTTGACAACCCTCACTTTTTCATGAACCTATTTAGCATTTACAACAATATTCAACAATGCAATTTATTAAGTGCAAAATATATATTTCTCAATATTAACATACAATTTTTCTTTTCTAAGCACATTCAAAATAGTACAAAAATATTCCACATGCAATTCTATACTAGTATTATAGATCAAACTGTCATCGAAATAAAACCACAAATTTGTCTAATTTTTTTTTCCAAGACGTGATTCATTAATCTCATAAAAGTATTTGGAAGCATTAGTTAATCTCTAAACAGTTATGTGAAACAATACTTATGAATAGTATGTTATGATAGTGAAAATAATGCAACAAATAGTATACACAATTATCTTATTATTTTCAAACGATAGATTCAAGATATTGTTAAAACTAAAAAAGTTGAAAATTTATGGAATGCAAATTTAAATCAATTATATAAAAAATATAAAACAAAGAAATTTGGAAAGAAAAGAGCAATAAATAAAGTTTGATAACTTTAAGGACGATCGCTATAAAATTAGCAAAATTTTTGATAAAATCAGAAGATGCAAAAGAAAAATCTTAATCATATATATATTTATTGTTGTTTTGACAAGATAATATTTTTTATTTTAAATTCCAAAATAGTATAATATAAATTTAATTATAGATCTTGTGTCATCTCTGGGAAATTAAAGAAAAATATAATTTTTTTATTCAAAGAAAAGATAATTTGTCACAATGCTTAAATTAATACATTTTAACTAGTTTTGAGTTTAAATTTATCTCTAAATAAAATATTAATAATTTTATTTTATTACTCCAAATGTTATACATATATAATTAGCTTGAATCCTAACTCCAACCAAAATATTAACAATTTTATTTTATCACTCTAAATGTGTTATACATGAATCAATTTAGTCTCTTTATTCTTTGGTTTTCCAGAGAAATATAGAAAGCAAAAATACGATATTTTTCAGACTCTACAATATTACAATATTTGTGGTGTAAAAAGAATCAGTTTTAAATCTTTGTTACTTTCCTTAATTGGAAGATATTATACGAATATCTTTGGCTTTACTATACAATAGACATTGGATATTTTTGTACGTGCATAGTTTTGTCACAGTCACGACATTTAATTTATTTGTCCGTTCAAGGAATTGTCAAAATAAAAAAAAAAGTTGCTCTAAATGATATACTTCTGCAACCTTGGATAAATATGTCTTCGAATATATATATATAAAAATATATATATATATATATAAATATATATATATATATATATATATATATATATATATATATATATATTTATATATATATATATATTGTGTTAAGGATTTTTTTCTTATCAATTGACATAAAACAATAGCCTGATTATCTTTTCGCAAAATCTTGACTTTGGTAGCAACAAGACACAATGTCTATTTTCAAATCACAAAACATTAACCTTGATACCTACGCATTATGAACATATCCAATAAAATATATATGAAAAATAAATAAATCCATCTGTCAATTAGATGGAATCGTATAGTTTACGGACCTTTGAATATCTTCCTCTTTCGTAGATTTTTAGAATAGTATAACAATAAATTATTCAAATAAAATAAAAAACTAATTTTTTATTTTATTTTTTGTGTCATTTCTTGTTATCGGATTAAGTTCCTTAAAGGTGAACTTATCACTTTAGAGTAAAGTGACTATGTATTTACTATTTAATCACTCAAAGGTTCAGATTAGTTTAAATTTAAAATTTTAAAACTTAAAATTCAAAAAATGAATCTGAGTGAAATATTCAACTCATAATGGTAATTTCCCAAAAAAATAAGACTTGCAAACAAAATACACCTTCATCTCGTAAACAATTTTCAAAGATTTTAGGAAAGTAGTGCTTGATTTCATTCACGTAATAAAAGAACTCTGTTCCTAAAAAATATCAGAAAATCTAGTGGTAGGGAGACCTGAGTCCTAATGTTATGAATTTATTTTTATGTTAAGTTTTGAAAATATTAAATATAAAATTAATGTTATTGAAAAATGTAAATATATATTAATCGGAAAGCCAGGGAGAGCTTGATTCGCATGGATTGACGCATGACCTCAATTTACTTGATAGATTGAAAATTACTTTCATTTAGCTCATAGGTGTAGGTTAAAGTTTATGGTTCTAGCTCAAAGATAAGATAACTTCAAATCACAACAGTTGAGAGAGATGAGATCGAAACAAAAATTTCAATATATAGAATTGATTTTTCTTGAAGTACTTTATTTTCTAACCAAAGAAAACCTCTTAATATAGCTTTCAAAACAACCTTTAAAAACAGCTGAAAAGGACGTTGAAATTGTGAAAGAAGTTTTAAAACTATTAATATCTTAAATATAATAATTATTCTAATATTATTATCTCAAAAAGAATTTAAGATAAATAAATTCTTACTAAAGAATTATGGTTATTATATTTATCATAATAATATTTATTATTTTATTATAAATAATATTATTATCATAATTACTTTTATTATTATTACCATTATTATTATTTACTGTCACAATTATAATAATAATTATTATTAATATTATTATTATGATCTTAATTATTATTTTATTAATATCAATATTAATATTATTATCTTAATTATAATGATAAAAATAATATTTGTTATTATTTTTTTAAAATTAAGAATAATAATAATAATAATAAATTATTTATTATTATTATTATAAATATGTTTGTTATTATTATTATTATAATTAGTAATATTATCTTTAATATTATTATTAATTATCATCATTTTTACTATTGTCTAATAATAATAATTATTATTATTATTATTATCATCTTAATTAATATTAATAACATTATTATGATAAATATATTTTTTTATTATTATCATTATTATATCATAATTATTTTATCGACCGATTAAATTCGTCATTAATTACTAACAGATTTCATTACAAAAAATTAACGATTAATTTACTGATAGATTTTATCAACAGATCAAATTCGTTGATTTACCAATGAATTTTTGATTGATAGGTATATGGATCACTTAATTATGTATTAGTTAATTGATTGTCCAATTATATATTGATAAAATCTATCAATATCGATATTTTACCAAGGAGTATATATTTGTGGATAATTATCCATTGGTAAATCCGAAAATTCTTGGATTTTGAATATATAGTGACACATTTCCTCAGCCCTATGCCTTAAGTGAGAAAATAGAATCTACATGGTAGCATTGATTCCTCCCTACACAAATCTTACTTTACCCATGTTATTTTATGCTCCTTTGTGACTTGTAGATCCACATAGGAACAAATCTAAGTTATGTGGCCTAATAGTATGATTAGCAATACATATATATTCTAGATAAAGTTAGGCACAATCTCTGTACAATGGCTGCAATGATTCTCCTGTTCTGCTGCTAAATCCAAGATAGTCATATGCACAATAGCTGTAAGGATTCTCCTGCTCTGGTACTAAATCCAAGATAGTCAGCAGGTGTGATGTTTCCATTACCAAACCAGGTGCAAAGATTGTAAAATAGACGTACCATCAGCAAAATAACAACAATAATCACATAATTAACAACATTAATATATCTGACAAAGTCAGACACAATATCTACATTAATTCTACTACTCTATTATTAAATCCAAGATTGACAGCTGTGTGATGTTTCCATTATCATACTAGGTGCATAAATTTTAACACAAACATACCATCAATAGATACAACAACAATAATCACATACTTCCAAGCCTTCACATATACACTAAATCTATTGATATTCATTCTTTTGATATGTTTTGAAAGTCTTTTATAAGTTAAATAAAGATAATTTAAAAAAAATGTATTTTAATTTAATAAAATGTATTTTAAAGATGAAATTGTGAAAGAAGCTTTAAAACTATTAATATCTTAAATATAATAATTATTCTAATATTATTATCTGAAAAAAAAATAAGACAAATAAATTCTTACTAAAGAGTTATGGTTATTATATTTATCATAATAATACTAATAATTATTATTATTATTTTATTATAAATAATATTATTATCATAATTACTTTTATTATTATTACCATTATTATTATTTACTGTCACAATTATAATAATAATAATTATTAATATTATTATTATGATCTTAATTATTATTTTATTAATATCAATATTAATATTATTATCTTAATTATAATGATAAAAATAATATTTGTTATTATTTTTTTAAAATTTAGAATAATAATAATAATAATAAATTATTTATTATTATTATTATTATTATAAATATGTTTGTTATTATTATTATTATTAATGTAATTAGTAGTATTATCTTTAGTATTATTATTATTAATTATCATCATTGTTACTATTGTCTAATAATAATAACAATAATAATAATAATAATAATAATAATAATAATAATTATTATTATTATTATTATTATTATCATCTTATTTAATATTAATAATATTATTATCATAAATATATTTCTTTATTATTATCAGTATTATATCATAATTATTTTATCGACTGATTAATTCATCACTAATTACTAACAAATTTCATTACGAAAATTTAATAATTAATGTACTGATACATTTTATCAACAGATAATATTTGTTGATAATTATCCATTGGTAAATCCGAAAATTCTTGGATTTTGAATATATAGTGACACATTTCCTCTGCCCTATGCCTTAAAGTGAGAAAATAGAATCTAAATGGTAGCCTTGATTTCTCCTTACACAAATCTTACTTTATCCATGTTATTTTATGCTCCTTTGTGACTTGTAGATCCACGTAGGAACAAATCTAAGTTATGTGGCCTAATAGTATGGTTAGCAGTACATATATATTCCAGATAAGTTAGGCACAATTTCTGTATAATGGCTGCAATGATTCTCCTGCTCTGCTGCTAAATCCAAGATAATGAGATACACAATAGCTGCAGGAATTCTCTTGCTCTGGTACTAAATCGAAGATAGTCAGCAGGTGTGATGTTTTCATTACTAAACCAGTTGTAAAGATTTTAAAATAGACAACAAAATAACAACAATAATCACATAATTAACAATACTGATATATCTGACAAAGTCAGGCACAATATCCACATTAATTCCTCTTAACAACCTTATTAATCAAAACTTTCCAAACATAAAATCAAACAGTCCATAATGTTTTTGTTTTCTATAATTTATTAAATATATCATCATTTAAGATCATTTAAGAGTATATAGCGGGACTTGGTATAAGAGTATATAATTTAACTTGGTAAGTAATTATAAATCTATGTATATATTGAAATTTAACAATCATTTAAATTAATATTAAAGATTATTGACACTACTAATTGAAGCGTCGAAGTTTTAATTATTTTTTATAGGCTTGGTATTATCATGTTATTTTTTTAAGATCTAATAATAATTTATTATAAAATAAAGATTTTAAGATATCTTTATTTTAATCACCTTTTTACAATTATTGATACAAGAGTATAGTTTAAGATAAATATATTTTTTAATTTATTATTTAAGATTTTATTTAAAATTTTAATTCTTAAATTTTATAACATGACAAAATCTTATAAAATTTATATTTTGAATTTATAGTATATCTACAATGAAAATGAGAAACTTATAGTATATTCACATCCTTACAGCATAACCCTATTTAGTTTAGAGAGGGATAAAATTAGAGAAAAAAAA
>Ga0209489_107652_pt1 | contig 15785 bp, 6 predicted proteins | sample SiratrowhiteBW_FD_187527 | JGI IMG/M metagenome (GOLD analysis project Ga0209489, IMG submission 187527) | Root nodule microbial communities of legume samples collected from California, USA - Siratro white BW (SPAdes) (version 2) | ecosystem: Host-associated > Plants > Roots > Nodule | place: USA... | reverse complement strand
GTACTCGTTGTAACTATTTGCTTAATAGTGGAACCTCTTGAACGGTTTGTTCAAGGGAGAACTGGACGTAGCCCAAGAGATTAGGGTGAACCAGTATAAAACTGCTTTATCTGTGCTTATATTTTTTGCCTTGGTTGGTGGTTTCTATTTATAGCAAATTGAGTTCAGGCTCCATTCAACCCCCCCCCTTCTGGAGCCAGCTGTTCCTACATATTTTCATGTTGTTATAGACATAAATCAAATCAATCAATTATATACTTAATTAAACATATAATCTCAATTAAACAGAGAATCACAATTAAACAGAAAATCACTCTTCAAAGTGAAAGCAAACAAAATCACTTAACGACGTTAATTTCATATTACACGCCTGAACAATGCCTAATGTGAGCAATGGTCATTTGTCTCAATCAATTGAAGAAAGAAAAGCGAAAAATGTTTGATTTATATGAAAGAATGTTACCTTTCACGATAGGGTTTCAGGAATGATTCTCAATGCTCCTTCCTAATTAGGTTTGAGTTCTCCAATTCTTTAATTCGCCACTAATTCAGGACTCGACGAAGGTATTCAACAAAGTCATTGATTCACGGACAAAGATGTGAAATGTAAAATCCTATTTAGCCACTGCTTCATTTAGTGTTACGATACGTGTTGATTGGAGGAGATTTTATCACATTTAGGAATGAGGGCTTGCATTTAGGGTTGGGTATGGTTGTAGCTTCAAAATCAAGAATTGAGTTTGAGATTTGGTAACAACATTAAGAATGCGGACTTGGGTTTAGGATTAGGTATGGGTGCAACTTCAAAATTTGTGATTTGAGAACAGTTAGATTGGGAAGCACACAGTATCTGAAAAATAATTTATATTAATTAATATACTAATATATAATTATATTTATTAATTTAATTTAATAAATTAAAATTTGAAGTGTAATTATATGGAATTTTTGTAACTATAAAAAATACTTAATTTAATATAATAAAAATGGATAGAAGTGGATAAAGATTATTCAATGGAATTATCATAATCTGTTAATATCATTAAAATTAAAATCTTTATAGAGAGTAGTCAGTAAAATTCATCGAGATCTAAAAGATACATTCATCCAATATACTCCAATAGTTATGTTGTTATGATGAATGTTAATTAATAAGATTTATATTTTGTATATATCTTTTAATAAAGTAACATATTTTTGTTATTTTATTTCAAATATGTTATCCACTATTAAGATAAATGAAAAGATAATTATTTACAATTAATATATACATAATAATTAATTTGGTTATAAGTGACCGAATGAGATTTAGAAACTTATCTTTGAAAATTTTAAGATAAATTCAAAAACTTACATATTGATTATGTGATTATCTCGAGAGTACTCACTTAATCTTTCTCATTGGATACTCGTATATTTGTACTCTTAAATCTCTCTGCATTTTAAATATTTTTATAGGAACATCTCTACTCGATATTTCTCAACTACCATTCTTCAAATCTTAAAGCCCTACTTATTTCCACCTCGGACGATTCACACTTCTTCTTGATAAGAGCATTCATTAATTTTATTTAAATTGATTTTATTGGCGAATTAATTTTTCTAATATAAGTGTTCAAGCTAACTAAATTTCATTATTCTCTATATTTATGCATTTATATATAAATATATCTTATTTGGAACATCGTCTTAGATTTTAATATCTTAAATTTAAAGTAATCATTTTTTTTCATACAAAATATTAATTGTGTGATTTCATGTTTTTTAAATATGTGTTTTCATTTGCACTTTAACACATTTAGTTGTAGAATTTATCGTATTGTTAATATAATATTTTTCTTTAATAGGTATGGGATTAGATAAAAGTTGGATGCAAAATAATTGATAGAACACAACCTTTATATGAAAAAAGAGTTATAGACTTTATTGAATTTGCATTTACTGATCTTGATGAGGAAGGAAAGTTAACATATATGATCACTTGATCAAAATTGGGATAAAAAGAGATATATGTTATATGTGATCTTCTCGGAGAAATATTGAAGGAATATTATGAAGATGATGACAAGAAAAAATATAGTGATGGGATTCAAAGTATGTTACGTGATATTAGGAGTGTTATTAATGTTGAAGACACCAAACAAAGCAACGAAACAAGGTATACAACAAGTCCAAAGTATAATACAATGAATGAAAAAAACATTCAACTTTTATTAACTACTAGAGGATGTTGAACAAGAATTATATCCTAGTTGTAGAAACTTCTCCAAGTTATCATTTATTATTCAATTATTGAATCTCAAATGTCTTTTTAGTTTGAGCGCAAAAGCAATTGATGTCATACTTACTTTGTTAACAAAAGCATTTGCACAAGGAAATAAAGTTCCTAACTCATACTTCGAGGCTCGAAAAATTATTCGTGAGCTTGGGCATGATTACACCAAAATAGATGTTTGTATGAATGACTGCATTTTTTATCGAGTGACTATTTGAAATCAACTTCTTGTCCAACTTGTAAATTTCCCCAATATAAAGATCCACATAAAAAATTACATCATAAACTTATGCGCTATTTTCCTTTAGTGCCAAGGTTACAACAATTGTATTTGATAGCTAATACTGCTAAAGAGGTGAGGTGGCACAAAGATAGGCCTTTTGATGAAGATTGGAAAATGAGACATTCGGTTGATTCTATTGCTTGGAAGAATTTTGACTCACAATATCCATATTTTGCGGCAAATTCACATAACGTTAGACTTGATCTAGCAAGTGATGGTTTTAATCCATTTGAAAATATGAGAAATTCATATAGTGTGTGACCAGTTGTTTTAATTTAGTACAATTTGCCACCTTAGAGGTGCATGAAAGATCATTATTTCATAATGTTAACACTTATTCCAGGTCCTAAAGCTCTAAGAAATGACATTGATGTATATTTATAACCTTTGATTAATGAATTGAAAGAACTATGGGAGAATGGTGTAGAGACATATGACGCATCAATGAAAGAAAGATTTCAATTACATGCATCCGTTTTGTGGACTATTAATGATTTTCCTACATATGAAAATCTATCAAGATGGAGTACTAAAGAAAATTTTGCATATCTTTGTTGTAATAAGGATACATGGTCCTTAAATTTACCAAATGGAAAAAAGAAAATTGTTATATGGGAAATTGTCAGTTTTTGATACTTGATCGTTCCTGAAAAAATAATGCAAAAAGATTTCGATAGTACTAAAGAAAATCATCCAACTCCTAGACAATTATTTGGAGATAACATAATTCAACAATATCAACAATTTAACTAGGTTAGTGTTATTATATTTTTCTTTAAAATATTTAAACTGTTATTTTTATTATATATTTAAATTTTTTTAAATTTAAATATTAAATTTTTTATCTTAATTAAAAATAGAATTAAAATATTGAATTAAATGTGTAAATATAAATATTATTTTTATCTTATTTATTTAAATTTATTTTAAATTCAAATATTAATAGTAGATAATATTTTTTTTACTATAAATCTAAACTAATTCAATTAAAAAAATAAAACAATTTTTTTCGTTATATCTTATATTAAATAAATTTTTATATTTAAATATTGTTATTATGACACAAGTTTATGAAATGACATATTTCAAATATGCAAATTATACTAATAACTAATTATATTTTAATAAATAATACTTCATATTTTTTTGTTAATTGTAATTATTTTGTTATCTTTTTGTATACATTAACTCTTTTTTTATATTTTTTTATTAGTATGTATATATTAGTATTTTTATTAATAATAAATATATACAGGTGATGTTTGGTAAGTTTGTCAAGAAAAGAAAGCGAGAAAAAGTTCAATTATTCAAGAATTGGAAGAAAAAAAATATTTTTTTTAGTTGATTTATTGGAGATGTCTAAAATTACGTTACAATCTAGATGTCATACATATAAAAAAAATGTTTGTGACAACATAATAGGAACATTGATGGATCAAAAAAAGACAATATAAACTCCCGATTTGATCTTGCCCATAGGGATACGTCCAAAGCTTCATGCGACCATGATTGAAGAAGGAAAATACACATTTTCATATTCATGTTATACTATGTCATCTTAAGAAAAACATGCATTTTGTGAATTTCTAGTTGATTTAATGGTTCCTGATGGTTATTCATCAAATATTTCTCGATGTATAGATGTTCAAGGGGGGAAAATATATGAGATGAAATGTCATGATTGTCATGTATTTCTACAACACTTTCTCCCTCTTTCAATTCGTGGTGTTCTTCAAAATGATGTTTGTGAGACCTTAATTGAACTCAGTTCTTTTTTTAGAGAGTTGTGCTCTAAAACATTGAGTTTAGACTCTTTACACTTGCTAGAAAAAAGTATAGTTTTGACCTTGTGTAGGTTGGAGAAAATATTCTCTCTTTCCTTTTTTGACATAATGGTCCATATACTCATTCACTTAGTAGACGAGGCAAAGATTGCTAGCCCAGTGCAATATCGTTGGATGTATCCAATTGAAAGATACCTTTGTAGGCTCAAATCATAAGTAAGAAATAAGGCTCGTCCATAAGGATGTATTGTTGAAGCTTATATTGCACAAGAGTGTGTGCACTTTTGTTCGAGATATTTGGATGGAGTTGAGACAAGATTAAATAGATATGGAAAAAATTATGAAGGTGATTTAAAATAGTTTAATAAATTAAAGTTTAATATTTTTCTACAAGCTGGAAAACCATTGCATGTAAAAAAAAATATGTTGAGTTAAATGTAGTAGAACAAGAGCAAGCAAGAAATTATGTTCTCCAAAATTGTAATGAAGTTTCACCTTTTATTGAGTAAGTGATTTTCTTAAATTACACATTTATATTAATATGGTTATTATCAGACTACATAAACAAGAATTGGAGAAAACAAATTCGCAAAATGTGGAGCAAAGACATCAAAATGAATTTTTCAATGGTTCAAACAATATGTAAGAATTATTTAAATATGTTTGACTATTATTAAATAGGTTAAACACATTTATTCCACTTGACTTATGGACCAAATTCACGTGTTTTCTGATATACAAGTTATTTGATAAATGGTTGGAGGTTTAATATAAAGAATAGAGATAGGTGCTTGAAATCACAAAAATAGTGAAGTTTTAGTTAGAGATGATGAGAATACAGGTAATTTGGATTACTTTGGTGTCTTGACAAATATTATTGAATTAAGTTACTTTGGTGGATAATGTTGTTTTATTTAGATATGATTGGTGGGATGTGTATTCCAAGGGAAAAGGATACAAAGAAGACAAACATATTAACAATAAATGTAAATTGAGGACTAATGTGTCATATGTCTTAGCTAGTCAAGCTCAACAAATATATTATGTTAAAGATACCAAAGACTCTAATAGGCTAGTAGTAGTGAAAAAAAAAAAGTCTCAAGATTGGTATATGATATGTCAGAGGAAGATATAAATGAGGCATGTCAAGAAAACTAAGACATTGAATCAATTTCATTTACATTTAATGTATCAGATAATGAACATGGGTTTTCATTGAATAGAAAGACTTAGCCCAGATTACAACTAATGGAAATCCAATGATCTCTATGAAAGTTATTGATGATAACGACAACTAAAGAAGTGATGATGCCAGTATTGATTTAACAGATGATAAAAAAAATTATTATTGATGATAGTGATAAAAATTGATTATTATTTTATACTATTTTACAAAAAAGAAATGTTATTTAGTTACATTTATTTTTTTTCAATGATCTAAATTTAAATGAATCATATCTATTTTATTTTATTTCCATCCATATATATATATATATATATATATATATATATAACTATTTTATATATATATATATATTATATGGAGAGAATATTTTTGATAATTTAAATTTTATATGTTAAATTTAAATAATAAATTTAAATTTGAAGTGAATCTATGATTTATTAATATCATAATAAAAAATATAAAGGTATAAATAGATGAATAAAAATTTCAAAGTAAATGTGATAATTATAAAATGACACAATGGAACTATAATCTTTTTTTAACAAAATGTTATGCATTCAAGTTTGAAGTAGGACAAATTTAATACAACTAGTAGTAATATAATAACAATTAAAAATATTATTGTATAATATTTTATGTTATATGATTATTATTAATTTATACATATTAAATAAATTTTTATTAATTATATTCTTATTAAAAGAAAAATAATTTTATCATATGATATTTTATATTAATAAATAATTATTTGTGACTTGTATATTTTATCATTTTTAATGAATATTTTATGACAAAATAAAAAAACAAATAGTCACAAATAATATATAAAATAATAATAAATTTAATATCTTGTATTATTACAAAAATAATAGCTACTTATGAAAAATCATTAATTTGTGAATATTTTTGTAATTTTAAAGTGACATAGTAAGAATAAATTTGTATCATTAAAAAGTTATAACTTTATAAATATAAAATAGAATAAATTTAATATTTCTTAATAATTACTAGTAATATAATAGTAATTAAAATTAATATTACATAATTATTATTAATTTATAAACACTCAACAAATTTTTTATTAATTATATTCATGTCAAAAGAAAAATAATTTTATTATATAATATTTTATACTAATAAGTAATTATTTGTGACATCTATATTTTTTTTAATAAATTTTTTGTGATTAATTAAATTACATTACCATCACAAAGTGAAAAAATAATGTTGACTTGTGAAAAATATCACAAATTTAAATTTAATATTTTTTTCCTAATATAAATATATGTATTTATAACTTTTCTATTAAGTATATAAATTCATAACATAGAAACAATTTTAACACGCTAATTAATAATTAATAGTTTTTCATTTAAAATAAATAACTATTCATCTATAAATATTTAATAAGTTTTATATTAATTATATTATTATTATTATTATAAGAAAACTAATTTATTATATATTCTTTTTAGTGATTATTTATTTATAAATGTAATTTTTTAATATAAATTTTGTGACATTTTCTTAATTTTATCATTATTATGAATAATATTTATCATAAATAAAAGTATAGTCACATATTATATATAAATAGTTATAAAATTGATGTTTATTATTAATTTTTTGTCAAAAAAAACTTATATTTCTTGTAGTGATTAGATTTAAAATCCATTAAAAAAACTCTCCAAGTAAAGTTTAATTTTTTTTTTTCTTTTATTTAAACAAATAATTACAGTAGTGTTTTTTTTTTTTTTTAAATATTTCTATACGGAAATAATGATTACTACATAATTTTTTTTGAAAAAATAACATAGCAAAAAGAATAAGGTGAAGTATTTATAGTTATGAAAATAAGCGTAGAAACATTATGCCCTGATATCTATTACCTATCACATATGATTGTTTCTTCATAAGAGGCCAACCCAGTTTATTAGTGTCTACTGTATACTTTTGAAAAACAGGTGAACATCAGGTTAAAGTATTGACCAAACAAAAAATAACAAAGCATATAACTACATTCTTGATGTAATTAAATTTATGTTTTCAGCCCATCTTCCTGAACTTCATGAAACTTCAGCCAACTAGGGTACTTCAAATACTTCGTGTCCATGATGAGCCAAAGACCATGTTCATAATTGCTAGGGTTTCGACTTTATCAGCAACAAGAAACCATTCTAGATCAAGTTATTAATTAACTGGGGTGATCACAACTCCCATTAATATTTGCATTTCACTTTCTGGTGAGTCACAAAATTCTTAGAACAATGGCAGTGAAACCTGATGAACTTATACGGTTGTTTTGTCACAGTTAATAAAGTATGTGGCTCTCTATAGACAAAAGTTTTAACAAGAATGTAAAAGGTTGTGAAACAGAAATTAGGGTTCTTGGTTGTAGTTGTGATTTTGCAGCTGCGATAGCTTCTAATTTTCATTCCTTGTTTTAAAGGTACGTTTGAGAATATGATAAATTTTGAAGAACTCTTTTGATAATAAATTTTCTTTTATTGTGTTCTAATATATTTTCTATTTTGATAATAAATAATTATGGAAATCTTTTGATTTTAAAAGTAAAAACGTACCATCCTTTCTCTCTCTCTCTCTCTCTTTCTCTTCTTTTTTTTTTCTCAAAATCCTTACTAACAAACATATCCTTATCTGATTAACACAATTGTAATACAGTAGCAGAAAACATGAGGTCTTTTTACCTGAGCATGTGCCTCGGACAATAATATTATTAAAGTTCTCGTGTTGCAAAAATATGGAAGCATTCTTCTCAAGAGAATGTTTTGTTTCATAACTCAAATTAAATTCTAGAGTAGTTTACATACAAGTTCTAAAGATCCTAGCTAGTGATGAAGGAGGATGAAGAAAGAAAACTTGAATTCTTGCTGCATCTTTATGAACACACTCAACATGACTTTTTTTTTTTTTTTTTTTTTTCTCAATTTTTCTTAAATTTTTTTTTTTTTTTTTTTTTTTTTTTTTTATTTTATTTTTCAAAATTTTTTTTTTTTTTTTTTTTTTTTTTGGCTCAAGTATTACTAAGCTAATTGTAGTTTATTGATATTTTAATGTTAATTAAGCTTTCCAAAATCTTTTCTATTGTTATCTTTATAATTTAAATTTAAAATCTTGATAATCAAATAGTAGCACAGTATACATGATCAATTTAGCTAATTTTTTTTTATGATAATGATCGCATATATAGATGTTCAAACTCATGACCTCATTTGGTTAACCCTACAAACCTATAAATGTAATTTGAAATTAATCTTCATTGGGTTGAAGCTGATTTCTCTAAAACTCTTGTCTTCCACAAACATATTTGTAATACTACTAGCTACAAGTAGGACGAATATTAAATAACAATTACTACATTAGTAGACAGCTAGATCACCATTTTGATCATCGCCTAGTGATGAGAACTAGCATTATTTCTTTCTATTTTCGATATAAACATACCCAAAGTCTCTTGCATTTGCCATAAAAGAACTATATTTTTAAAGTAAAACATCACAATAAACCAAGGACGTTTTTCTACATTTTTTATTTGTTTTGTGCTACTATAGGCTAAGGTTTTTAATTAAGAAAATATTGTGGTTTTAGGACCCACTCTAACTGCATTTTTCGAAATTGCCGCACCACAACGGCACAACACATAATGGACCTACTTTAATATTAATAGAATTGCAATTAATGCATTAAATCATGGATCAGATCTTTCAACAGAAACCCAAGCTTAAGGTCCCATCAACAACTAATTCACTAGTGTCATTTGCAAAATTCCTATATCATTATACAAACAATTAAACATTTTTTTCTTTAAATAGATTCTCGATATATATATCATTCACGAATCTAGAGTTTGATTTCACCATGAGTCCATTTTTCATTTTTAATTAAGTGCAAAAGTGAGTTTTGAACATAATAATATAGAAACAATTGGTACTTCTTGGTTTAATTGATTAAGCTTTTGAAATTCACAACAATAAAAAGATGAGTGTTTGTGTAGCAATCACATATCTACTATAAATAGAAACCTCACTCAAAGCTTACAAATAACTCTCTCATAGATCATTGCAACACAAACACACTATGTAATTTGGTTACACACTTACTAACTAGTTATAACTTGCTTAAGGATTGAGCTAGCCTATAATGTCTCATATCCCCACCATTAAAGCTACATGTTATCATAGCAGTATTTCAATTTCGAAGACATAAAAAAGTAAATGTTACCATATAATTGATGATAAATAATAATACGAATTTAGAATGCATATTTTTCATGGCTAAAAGCCATTTATATAGATACAGATGCATAGGTTTTCTAGGCAATACACTTTAGGCCTAATCTAGTTTTTGCACACCTACATAGGTAGGAACCTGAGTGGACATATTTCCTCATTCAAGGGATATTGGTAAAACAGTCTTTGTAACGTATATATAATTGAGTGTTTTTTTCTTCCATCGGTTAAAAAAAGTACTCAGAAATATGTCTAACTTAGATATTAGGAGCACGACAGCATTTAGCATAAATCCACCTATTAATTGAAAGAAATAGTCTTAATCATTTAGTGAAGTAAATGAAAGAACAGGGAGGAATCAAGTCAAAGATATTGATTATATATTAATTAAACTTCATGAAGAGGACCAAGAAGGTATCCAATGTTTTTTAAGGTTTACTTCACTTGCATTATATGCATATATTGTGGGACATCATCTTACATGTTTGTGGGGGATACCATGCTTCATGGATCGTGAAAAAAGTTTAATCTCTATATATCTCTCTCATTTCCTTTTAGTATCAATGTTCATCTCACTGCTAACCAACTTATTTGAGCTCTTTCTCTTATTTTATTCAAATATACGTCTTATTATATTGCATAAATAAGGAAAACTATATATTATGTATCCGTAGATGCAAATATGATCGCGTGAAAGATTCTATCTATGCTTACACATAGTTAAACACCAGCAAAATCTGCCAAAGTTCCAAGAGAATCAAAGGATATACCAGTACCATGCAATATCATTCATACACCTCTACTTGAGAGAAAATTCAAGATTATTTTCATGACTATATATATATATATATAATATATATAATATATATGCTTGATGGTGTATATATATTAAGTGAATACAATACAGGGACTTACCCTTAATGTTAAACTCTTCGTCAACTTCATTCTAAATTCTCATTCGAAATAACAAAATACACTTCTTGACATATAAAGACCATGGAAGGGTAAAACTTGACCCAGGGATATGTCTAGATAGTCGATTATGTTCCAACACTGCAGCTGAAGTTATATCCAAGACCTAGCAACAGATTCAGGATTTTGAAACGACTTTGAGATCTGAAATCAATTGAAAGTGAAACAAAAAATTAAATTCATGCCATATATGTATATAGATCAGTAACACAATGTGGTTGTGGCCAACCCCTTTTGGATACAACAATATATAATAAACAAAAATGTAAAAATGCAAGAAGATAGAGTATGGCCATGGTGATTATTGTCCAATGAGTGTGCAGTGTTAGCAGGTAGTGGAAAGACAATGCGATTTACGTACGAATGTCACATATACATATAACAGCACGAAAGAAAAGGACATTCATATGATGGGAAATGAGAAAAGAAGAAACAAAATTCGTTAGAATAAGACAAAACTTTATGAAGGCAAGAGATTTTGGGTTCTAGCTAGTACGCCAATGAAATTTCTAAACCACGAGCAGACAAGACTCTAGAAACAGCATCTAATTTTCCCACAACCATGGATCCTGAATCTTTTTCCCCAAGATATTTTTATAATATAGTTATCAAGAATAATCTATTCACAAATCTAATTTTAAATTCTCAAATTTCATATCATTGCAGTGGTTACATCGTTTGTGGAAGCAACAACAAGAGAGTACCAACAAGGAAGGAAGTAAGATCGTGCGGAAAAGCAAACTTGTATACAATTAAATATGTATTATATCATAATTTATGACACAAAAGACATAATTACGAAATGCAGAAACTGTAATAGCATTGTCTTGTTGCATGTGACAGCGATAAAGAGACAATGGATGATGAGAGTGCATTTACCCATTCTTCTACTGTATGCTCGTTCAGTGCAAATGTTCATAAGAAACAAGAAACTGAGGTGAAGTACGTATTTACTATTAGTACAAAATTTATAACATGTAACTACATGTAAGATACATACAATTAGGGTTTGAGCTCCTTGAATTAGGGTTTAATGTAGAATGAAATGCAGATGAACTTATTGTGCTGTGCTGATGGGATATATGATTGATGAATTTTCCTTTTCATTTTCTCAGTGCTGAAAATTCAACCAGAAAACATTAACTACAGAGTGTACTGTCCAAAAACCATAGCACCCAATTGTTCAATTGTGTCCTTTTTATGCATATAACAATGTGAATGCTTCAAGTACCATCCTAAATTCCCCATGTCAAACACAGCAGGAAGGAAATCTACAAATTAAACAGTAGTGAGGAAGAAAATTTACCACATGCTCCTGATGAAGGGTAATTATATAAAACTTAGATTACTGCAAAGGCAAGTTTGAGGAAGTGTCTCCGTTGGGCTTGATAATATTCCTCTTCTTCTTTTTCTTCTTGTAAGGTATTCCTCTAGCCTTAGCTTGAGAATCCCTGACCTCTCTAAGATAGACTCTTATGGCACCACTTGCAAAGGGATTGGTCTCAGGAAGGCCTCCATTTTCTTCATATGCAGCTCTCAACCTTCCAATGAGTGCATCAAGGCTTCCCCAAGCTTGTCTAAGAGGGCAAGTGCAGGGTCCAGGAGGCTCACTTTGCCCAAAAAACAAGCACCCTTGTAAGTGAACTTTGGTTTTCCCAAACTGATCCAAGTAACGAAGGAATTCAAGCACATGGCTGGAACTACACTGAGAAAGTGCCACAGGAGGCCTCTGATTCCTCAAGTACTGTCCAAAAGTGTTCCAATCCCTTCTCTTCTGAGACTCATAGCGACTCAGTGGTAACTGTTGCTGCTGCTGCAGTTGCTGCTGCTGCTGAGTGTGATCATCACCCCCTCCAGAGGCTCTTGATGACCCTTCTGCTACCTCCTTTCCCTTGCTGGACATGCCTGCTACTGACAAATCATTTAGTATTTCTTTTTGTGAAGTGTGAAAGGGAAATTTTGGTGGGGAAGAAAAGAAGACAAATAGAAACACACACTCACACACAATACAATAGCAGTGGAAGAAAATTTTATAAAAAAATGATTAGATATATAAAAAATTTGGAGATCACATCAAAGGGGTAGTGAGGGGACATGGCATGGGACCAATGAAAGTGCTTTAGCCCTTCTTTTTCTTCCTTGCCTACATTATTTCTTGCTTTAATGGTACTATTAGTATTAATCATGCTTTATTTTTTCCCTTATTTTTTTATTATTGTGCTTCCATCATCAAAGCAATTATTATTGGGTAATTAGCACTACGGTTAATAACTTGGTGACCATTTAGTCACACTCTAGGTCGTCTACATTCAAGGCCTTGTTTGCCACGTATTGGCAATTTTTGGAGCTTAAAAGTTAAACTCAATGGCTTCCGTAACCTATTCTATAACACATTTTGACATGGTAGGGAGAGTATGGTATCACATCTCTTTCACTCGTGCATTTTACTAATATAAGCATATTAATGGAGCTCATTCAAGAGTTTGAACTCAAACACATCAACCATTGTTTTAGGGTACATATTATTTACAGAATCGAATTTTAGTTAGACTTCGTAGCTAGGGTATTTCACCCTAATAACTCTTTTCATAATATCAATTAAAATTAGAATTTTGTACCTTAAATCAAAACAAAATTCTAGTTTCGTATGTGGTACTTTCTTTGTAAGACTGAAACTTGCATGTTTCTCTAACTTGTTGCTTAGGGGAAGAAAAGAAAAAAAAATGATTTTAAGTGGAAGAATGGTGTTAATAACTTGCACAATTGTCCATAGTATTCCTCAACCACGCGCTGGCACATACACAAGTACGCGCATACACAGAAGAAGTTTTAATATATTTTCTAATATATTTTCACTTCTTTTAATTAGAAAATCGAAGTGCACGTGACTTTGGATTTATTAAAATAGTTCCAAAACTGCATGTTAATAATACTTACTTAAAAAAATAAGAGTTTTTTTTTTCAAGATTTAAGAGTGTTTGGTAAATTTTTAAATTTTGATTTTTGCTGAAAAAAAATTGAAATGTTTTAAAAAATGTATTTTACTAAAGTAATTCTCAATATAGAATTTAAAGCGTAATAGTTAATGAGAACGCGACAAGATTTTAACTGTATAATTATTATATATTAATAATAAAATGAAATTATTTTACTTAAATATAATATGCACATTGTATTCAGATATATATGGTAAAGAATAAGTATATTAAATTACCTCTCTTAGCACAAACACAGACAGATAAAATGAAAAGATTGGCAGATCCTCTTTAGGGTTAAAAATCTAATCAATCCATCTTTGGAATTAATTATATTATTCTTTTAGTAAAAACAAATTAAATATTTTATCAACTATGTATGATGTAATCATGTGATCATTCACAGGTGAGATCTCTCAACAAACACTTACATAGAGATATTTTTTAATGAGAGTGAAAAAGTAAGTATTAATTAGTGAAGTTAATCATAAATTATATTGTTAATATTAAATTAAACACAGAATGTACCTTTTTCAATAATGATGTGACTTTAAGTAATATTTAAATTTAGTCATTATAGGTAGTCAAGATTTGTTCCTCTAACTTTCACATTAAATAATCTATCACTTGTAAAAAAAAATAAAAATCCTCTAAAAAACACAAATACATTGAAATTTATCTGTAGAATCATTTCTATATTGATTATTCTCATTAAATAAACTAGATTTTCAAAATTTTCCTATAAAAATTTATTGATTATAGTTGTTATTTCATCAATCAACTTCAATTTAACATATATACATTTAAAATATAAATAAATATATGGGCCAAAATTTATATACTTGTAAGTACATATTTTATTTAAGAATTGATATATAATTGAAATTATCTCACATGCTCTAATGAGCATACTTATTAAATGTGTATTCTTCAATAATTATTTTCTTAAAGTAAAGATAGATAAATTGTGACTAGAGACTTTCTCTTTTGAACATTTATGATATATAAATAAAAATTATTGATTATTTTTTAATTCATAAAATAGTAAAATTATTTTTTTAAGTATTTATGTCATAATATACCAACCATGTCATTATTAAAAATAACTAAATTCATCTTATTTCAATCAAACAATGTGTCTTTCAATACAAGTTATCCTTCTTACTTTAGTGTGAAATGTAAAATTGATTAAAATGGGTCTTTGTTTGACAATGTAAGAGATTTTTCCATGATTTTATAGGTACAAGGTTTTTCCATTCAAATTATTCCCTCCTTGATGTAATTTTTCATTCCCATTGATCATGATTCCAATAGTCAGTCTCATTAGTCTTTGATGATTTATTGTGTGCATTAACATACATTTTAGTAATCTTTGCATAAGTGGTGTCTCACCAAACCAATTGTCTTTTAAAAAACTTATATTTTTCTCATTTTTTAGTGTTGAAACTATGTTATCATCAAATCACTCATTGTCATTAGTTAGTTTACGTACCTCTTCTATATCCTTTCACCATTTAGATTCTTTCCTACTACTCATATTCCTTATGTTTCTCCAATTGTCAGTATTTGAATTCGATCATCTCTTTTTATAATCTTTTTATTTATAAAATAAATCTCCATTTTCACTTAACTAAAAATATCATATTGAATAATTTTAAGTATTTTTACCTCAAGACCTCTCACGTCTTTACTTTTAAAAATATCATCCCACTTGACTCACAAATTTTTTTTTATCACTCCATCAATTAAAAAAAAAAGTTTGATGAACCTAAGTTTGACGGAGTACTTAAAAATTATTTTTAAAATAATACTTATTTAGTTAAATTAATTTATAATATCTTTCAAAATTAAATTAGTATTTTTTGTTTTAATGAAAAAACTTAGCTATTATTCTATAAGTTTTTCCAATAAAAAACTTGTGAATAGTAATTATTAAGTTTAACCATAAATGAAAATTTATTTTTATTGTTAAAATTATTTTCAATCACCCTAAACCCTATATATATATATATATATATATATATATATATATATATATATATATATATTATTTTATATAT
>Ga0209489_107651_pt1 | contig 15787 bp, 8 predicted proteins | sample SiratrowhiteBW_FD_187527 | JGI IMG/M metagenome (GOLD analysis project Ga0209489, IMG submission 187527) | Root nodule microbial communities of legume samples collected from California, USA - Siratro white BW (SPAdes) (version 2) | ecosystem: Host-associated > Plants > Roots > Nodule | place: USA... | reverse complement strand
GCCTTAAAAGCTTTTTGAAAAACAAAAATCTTATTTTGTTTATATGTATATATGTGTAAATGTAATTAGTTATGTTTTAATTCCCTATGAAGAAGGAAATATTTTGAAATACAATGTTAGTGAATGATCGATATAAATATCTTTATTATGCATTATGTCTTAATTATTGTTTTGGATTAGATGTTATAGATAATTAATTTTTTTTTTTGGGTGTTACAATTATAACATAAGAATTATCTTAAGATCTTGCTAAAAATGAAACAGTTGTTATGTGATTCTATTTTCTATTCTTTTTTGTGTTTAAGTTAAACATAGTGTTCTACCCATTAGATTGTCTCTCTTTATAATAAATAATTTTGGCATCGGGCTCATCAATTACGTCAATCCATTTCTTTCTAATAATTTTATATTTCAATCATAATTGTTTTCACGTTTTTTCCTGTATAAGAAAAATTTAATTGTTTTCGTATACATAGTTTTTTCCAATTAATGTTAATTGATTCTTGTACACCTCTTATTCTTGTTTTACCTATTAAATACCCTAACTTTAAATGGTATAAATTTGAGTAATATCAATTAGTTATAATCTCACTCACTTTATCTCTATTAATTAATATTTCAATACAAATAAATAAATTTTATTATGGAAACGTTTTTATTTGACTATCGTTTTCAAAGTTAAAACAACATTATTTATTTCATTGTCATTCATGTTACCCTTCCTTTAATATTGAATTTCATTATATATATGTCTTTATTATAAAGTAGAGTTGAAATATTGTAAAATATTTTTTTTAATTATTTAATTATGGTAAAGTAAAGTTATAAATTTATTTATTTATTTCAAAAAATTATACTACTAAAATTAGAAATAATTTTATACTATTATCAATTAAAAAATAATTATTTTGACTTCCTATTTTTTGTGACTTCCTAATTTTTATTTTGCATCAACTTAATTTTGATATTTAAATCAACTCGTATAATATGGTATTAAATAAACCCTAAACCCTAAATAAAATTTACCTCTCAAATAGATATATTTATCAATATTAAATATAACCTCCCATTCTTGCTTTACACGATAGATAAAATAGATAGATGCTTCATAGAATTGAAAAACCCTAAGTGAAAAGATTCATTCCAATCTAACATTACAATGATAATGTTATTTTGCATTTGATATGGCTGTGCACCAAGAAGAAAAATGGATAATGACATCTCTATTATATGAAATTTTCATTCCAAACAACTTCGTATTAACTCACTCAATCAAAAACAATATTCGATTTAGGATTTAAAACTTTTTCACTAAGTCGCACTTGTAATTTTAGTTCTAACAACTTATAATATTCCCTCGAGTTTATTTTTTTAATATTATCTTTGTTTTTATTATTTATATTATGACTTTGTTAAAGACATGATCAAACATATTTTTCTTTACATATGTAAGGATTAACCTTAGTTATTTTATGAAGAAAACACATCTCTTTCCAATTTTGAATAATTTTTTTTTTCTAAATGAATGATTCATACACAAAAGTTAAATATGAGAATCTAACTAATTTTCTTTTTCATAATATTTAACCTAAAAGTTTTTAATTTATTCATATAACATCAACATCTAATCTTTGGTAATAGCATTTTATATGAAAAATTAATACTCTAAATTATATATACATATGTTAGTTGTAAACCTAAATTTAATAATATCATCTTTTAAAAATAGTCAAGTATTTGAATATTTAATTAATGTTTTTATACTTTTAGTAGACAATAAACATGTCTTGATAATTATTCTTGATAATTATTATTAATTAATTTATATGTAATATTTTAAATTATTAGCTTACCTCATTTTCTTCTTTTGTATTATATGGTAATTGCATGATCATGTTTTAGAGTATAAATAAAAGACAGTCATTTAAACATTAATAAAGAAATTTGTCTTTTATATTTGATGTATTAGTTACGTGCTATATTTAAAGTTTAATATGTTGGTTTGTAATATATGTATATATATAAATACTATGTTTTATTTATTGTAAATAGATAAAATATATGTTTTTTAGAGAAAAATAGGTTTATTAAAATTTATTTAAATTTCCTAAATTTTGTCCTTTCTTATAGTTTTTCTAATTTTTAAATTTATCACTTTTGATATTATAGAATAAAATAATAGTTTAAAAAGTTTTAATTTGGAAAAAAATATTATGCATTCTAGAAATAAAAATAAAAAAATTGGTGATTTTTTTCTGAAATAACTAAATAAATGGGTAACCGACTGTGTTTACCATTAAAATTGTAAACTAGTAATGATTTAGTTATTGAAAAAAAAAATTTAATCTTTAAAGGTGTAAATAAATACAAATTGGTTCCTAAAGTACATAACATTAAATTGATCCTTAAAAAATATAATTTAGTATCAAATTGATACTTAAGTTTAATGATAAATATTGTTAGAGAAAAGTTAGTTATTATTATTTTACATATTGAAAGGCTATTTTTTCTGTTTTCAGAGATTAAATTGACAGCAATTATAGCTTTTTAAAAATCAAAACTACTAAGTAAAATTGAAATTTAAATATATTGAAAATAAATATATTTTATCTTGAAAATAAGAAAAAGAACTTATGATGTTATGGATTGACTTTGAAATGTTTTAGTTTGGATTGGCTTTATAAACTGCGTTTGGGTCATGTCGGTACAACATGTGACAGCAAAACGTAAAATCTGCCACAAAATTATTAAAGTGAAAAAGGAAACAAACAAAGTTGCATTCAAAATCCACTGCAAGACTTCAAACAAAACAAAACACAAAGTGACAATTTTCTTAGATTAGTTTATTAAAAAAAAAAACAGCAAAATAATTATTAACAAATATACCTTAAAACAAGGGAGTGTTTCCATTACTAATGAAAACCTCCAGTATGAACACATCAATAATCAAAACCTTCTTTATTTCTTGAAGTAATCTAACATAACGTAATTAATTATTGTATTTAGCTTCATATAATAGTTTGTTTTATTTATCTTTATAAGAAAGAAAAACTAGATAAAATTCATTAAATCAATTTATCTATCATTTGTTTCATATGAATAAATAAGTAAAAAACTATCCAATCTTAAATTTTTAACTAAAAAAAGAATTCATATCAATAGCTTCCAACTCCAATTTGTTTAAAGAAGTAATACTTTTATTAGATGTATTTTTAACTATAAAAACATGAAAATATATATATAATTTGGAGAAAAATTCACTCTCTTATTTTGAAAGTTTTAATTATATATGTTCACATCCTTTTATTTGTATTAAAAAAAAAAACAGAGGTGAATGTTGTCTGTTTGCATTTTTAAAAATTTAAAAGATAATCTAAATTTTTATTCAATATTGTAATTAAAAGGTGATGAAAATTATTTTACTTGAATATATTTTAATTTATCTTTTATTTTTATTCAATATAAAGTATATTTAAAAATGAAAATTAAATAAAGCAATTGAAGAATAGTTAATTTTATGTGTCTTATACTTTAGAAAATATAATTACACATAAGATTAATTTCAGAAAAAAAAGTTGTAGTATAAATTATCTGACCATATTGATGATGCTATCAAAAATTATGTTTTATTGATTAGCTTCATTTTTATATTTTGTATTTCTTTATCTTGAAGATATTTTAGTTTCTATTTATCTTGGCATCTCATTCTATCTTATATTTTGTTTGTACATTATTGATAATAATCTTAGCCAAACTATACATATGAATAATACTAAAAACAGCACTTAGAGATTGTATATAGCTATTTTTTTTCAAAACAATTACTAATTTTTTTAGTTTAATTACTCATAAGATTGTACAGTTATATATTTTTTGTCTTTTAAAAGATTATGTATATTTATATATCTATAATTTTTATTTTGAAGCATATATGCGTAAAAAATAAAAACATTTTGCCTCATTGGATATATAATTTTTAACTATATGAATTAAAAAATAAAATTGATAGTAAGGAAGAAATTAAGTCACTGTTTAAATATTTTATTTTTAAATAAGGAAAAAAAAAACTAAAGGTATGTTAAGTTAGAATATGAATATGATGGTTAATAGATATCAATGATTCAAGCAAAAGGGCGTAGAATCTTTTATTCGAATCAAATTAAACAAATCAACACGTGGCAAACATAGAGGAACTGTGACCATTGTTCTCTAAAGCATCGCCGTTCCACGCAATCACTATCTCCTCTCGCACGTGCCACCTTCCTCATCTCAAAATCCACGCTCCCCACACAGCTCATTCATACCAAAATCCAAAAAAAATATTTATATAAATACATTTCTTTAAAAATAATATTAATTTCTTTTAAAGAAGAATTTTAATTGTTAAAGAAAAAAAAACAAAACTGTTTTATTGTTTTTGAATTAGAGTTTGGAAAAGAAGAGAAGAAAGTGATTATCCAAAAAGAAAAACCCTAAAATAAGACGTTAAAACGCTACTTTCCTTTTGTGTTTGTCTCTCCAACCAAACACTCCCCATGAGTATAATCACTCACCTTCACTCTCTCCAGAACCTTCCATTCTCAACAATGAGCTTCAGTGTTTCAAAATTAGTGTAACGTTTGATTTCTAATTTTAGTTTTTAATTTTAAAATATTGTTTTTGCTTCTTTTTTCCGTGATTCGATGGGAGCGGTGACGTCGTCCATGGCGGCCAAGTTTGCGTTCTTTCCGCCGGATCCGCCGTCGTACACGGTGGCGGAGGAGGCGGAGGGGAGGACGAAGATGGTGGAGGTGGCCACGAGAGAAAACGTCGACGTTTTGAAGGTGCGGACGGAGAGAGGGAACAGCGTTGTGGCGATGTATATTAAGAACCCAACGGCGTCGTTGACTTTGCTTTACTCGCACGGTAACGCCGCTGATCTGGGTCAGATGTACGAGTTGTTCAGCGAACTGAGTCTTCACCTCCGAGTTAACCTCATGGGGTTACTTTCTCAAACTTTTTTATTTTTGTTTTCCTTAACTATTTGTTCATTCATTTATAATGCTATTTTGGTTGTTTTTCTCTCACTTATGTAAATTTGCTTCCATATTTAGATTATGTTTACCATTTTAGACTTTTTTTTTTCTTAATTACGAAATTAGTGCAAACAATTGAATTTTTTTTTTTCCATTCACATGGTTCGAGTGAAATTTTAAGGAAACTGGAGCTAGTTTTGGGGGGAAAAGAACTTCTACTTTTCGTGTTTAAAGTTCGGTCTTTGAATTATTCAAATTTGTTCTTCTTTCACTAAATTGGCAAAAGACCGAATCATTTCTTAAATGGCAAAGTTAGGTCGTGAATTGTGAGAGAGATAACATGGTTTTCTTAAATTTTTGGAAAATGGAAATTCTCACATGCCTTCTTGAAATAGCATTTGTTGATGGAATTATACCTTTGATTAATTGTTTTTGGGGACCTAATTTTCTTCTTTAAGAATTGAATTTTAGACCACACCCATTCCTGTTTTTAGAGAGGCTGAAATGGGGTTTTGCTTGTTCTATTTGTGCACCTAACCGGAAGCCTATGGCAATTTCTGAAAAAATGTCTGCTGTTTTCCTTTCTGTAGTTATGACTATTCTGGATATGGACAGTCATCTGGGAAGGTATGTTGTATACTCAGTACGTAAAATTCTGCTAGTTATTCTTAAATATATAAAACAATATTTTATATTTAGAATGACTAATTTTATGTTTAAACTCTGATATAAGGTTGTTTTTAACTGTTGGTAGTCTTTCTGTAAAAGGTATTGAAATTTAATTTAGAAATAGGTATATGTAAATTAAAAAATTAATATTAATAAAATAAAGGAAAGTTGGTGAGATGATTGAGAGAATCTTTTTGTTTAGTGCTGGCATTCGAAAGAAAGAATATTGAAAATATCTCATTGAGAGTGGAAGCATTACTTTCCAAGTTGTGTATTTTTATTTATAATATAAGAATTTTTTTTTTGAGGCAGATTTTCAGAATTTTAAAAATACTATACTCCTCAGTGTGTGTTGGATAATAGTTAGGAACTTGACATGAGTTGAACTTAATGAGTTTAAGAGAAATTAACTCATTGTAGCGTTTAATTAAATTAAAGTTCGGGGTGAGTTTTGGTTTTTGCTTCTAACATGATGGAGAAAAAGAAAAAAGTCAAATATGTTTGACATAACGTGCGGTGGAAGATAAAAGTTAGTTTGGGCTGTCAACTGGTATCCAAACGCCCCCTTATTTCATTTAAACTTCAAATAGTGACCGTTATATTAACTATAATTTTAATTTAATAGTAAGGTTTAATTAAATAAATGCTATAAGTTATTATATTATCACCGAGATTTCCATGACTGTTTAATGAAATCTTTATAATACTAAAATTTTACTTAAGTAACTTCAAAATAAATTGTATTCCCCTCCCTTAAAGATGTTTGTATTACATTCTCTTCCTGTTTTATATTAGAATACACAGCTCTCATGAAAAACAGATATTTGAGTTAATTTTAATGTAAATGAGTTTTACAGAGATTTGTCCCCCTAATGTTGATTCCTGACACGATTAATAATAATTAGTCTTGAACAGCTACCATCAATTTTGTGATTGTAGACAAATTTCAAAGTCGATGTTAAATGTATTTAAAACTTTATTATATCCTCAAATACCAAAATCAGTAATATGGCGTTCAGAACTAGTTGTCCATGGCGCTGAAGTTGTAACAAGATCAAATATCATTAGGAGAAATATTATTCATAATTATGCACTTCTTTTTAAGAAGTTCGTATGTATTGAAAAGGGTTAAGGTGTAACTCATTCATCTCTTAGGGGGGCAGTATATTTAAAGGAAAAGGAGGGAGAGTATAATTTTAGAAGGTCTTAGGAAAGAGATGAGTAATCTGTTTTAAATTTAATAAAGATTTTTTTTACTGAAAAAATTTAATAATGATAGAAGGAGAAAAAGGAAGAAAGAAATTAGGTATATAGATCAATGAGAGATTGTTTCCTGCATGGTAGATTGGTTAACAATTTGATATTTTTTTCTTTCTGGACAGCCTAGTGAGCAGAACACTTATGCAGATATAGAAGCTGTTTATAAATGCCTGCAGGAGAAGTATGGGGCAAAAGAGGAGGATATTGTTTTGTATGGGCAATCTGTTGGTAGTGGACCAACTATAGATTTGGCTTCTCGTTTACCAAACCTTAGGGCTGTGATTCTCCACAGTCCAATCTTATCTGGTCTTCGTGTCATGTATCCTGTGAAGCGCACATACTGGTTTGACATTTATAAGGTTTTACCTATTTCAATGCTAAGTGAATCATAATCGACAATGTTCAATTTTCGTCCATTTTAATATTATTGATCTGCTTTTGATGCAGAACATTGATAAAATTCCCTTGGTGAGTTGTCCTGTTCTTGTGATTCACGTGAGTATTCTTCTCATTTCTGACGGTACTTATATTTATAGTTAGAAAGTAAATATACCATTGCATAGAAGATACTGCAATATTGGAGTAACTATATGACTTCTTTTCTATAGTTTCTTGTTAAATATTTCTTTGGTCAGTGTGTATTTTGCTTACGTCTACTCTCCCCAGACCCCAATATGAAGGAGCCTGGTGCACTACGTCACTTTCTGCTCCTACTTCTCCCTAACTTATATTTGTCGCTGGTTTTTATAATTTTAGTTTGGTTTCTGTGCATGCTGTTATCATTTCCTCTTAATAAATTCATTGGACCATATGAACTTGCTAATGTTAATTTTAGATATTCTGATAATAAATTAGGTTGTCAATTGCTGATTCTCGACCATTGTTGTTGCTGATCACTGATTGAGCTTCCTATATGCATTTTTCAGCCACAATTAACTTGTCTGTCTCAAATACGCCAAAGTATTTGAAATTCATGCACCAATTAGTATGCTAGTATCATATGTTATTGGTCAGCATTTCAGCCAGTCTTTATATTTAGATATTTTGGAAATATTTGTGGGTTAGAATGTGTTTTTGAGTGGTCCACTTTGATGGGAGTACACCAATTGCGTGCATATGGTCAGTATTTATTTTAGATATTTGGTAACATTTTTATGGGTTAGATTGTTTCTTTCATTGCTTAACTATGTAAGTGAGCATACAAATTGCGAGATGCAACTATAGGTTCTGTTCCTACTTTCAATTGTGTTTATAGAGTGTGATGGTTCTTTGTATTGCCTTTTATATTTTAGGGAACAGCTGATGATGTAGTGGATTGCTCCCATGGGAAGCAACTTTGGGAAAATTGTAAACAAAAGTATGAACCCTTATGGATTAAAGGAGGAAATCACTGTGATTTGGAACTTTACCCTCAATACATAAAGCACCTCAAGAAATTCGTTACAGTCATCGAGAAGTCGCTACATCAAAAAACTGGATCTGGTCATATTCCTGATCCACAGGACAAACCTAGGAATAGCATAGATTTTCGGGAGAAATCCAGACCGAGCATGGATCTTAGGGAGAATTTGAGGAGTACTGATCACAAAGAAAAGCCTAGTGCAAGCACAGTCCCAGACCATAAAGAGAAGTCAAGAGCCAGCATAGACCGTAGAGATAAATCAAGAAAGAGCATAGATCGCCCTGAGAAGGCATATCATGGAGCAGATTTACCTGAAAAAGCTAGAAATAGTATTGACCGGTCAGATACAAACCTTGTTCAATGTAGTTTAGCGAGTTAAAATGATGCAGTGATGATGTTTTTTTACTTTACTTTTCTGTTTTGTGGTTGCAGCTTTGGGGAGATGGTGAGATCTGTTGGATTGTGTAACATCGATTGTTTCAGGCCCACAGCCACTCATGCATAAAGAAGATGGTGGAGCGTATGCAGAGAGAGCTTGTATTTTTCTCATTAATTATTTGATTGGTTGCCTTTGCCAAGGCTTGTGCCTTTGCCTTGGAAAGAGGTAGCCTACCCTGGCCTTTAACTTTTTATCTTTCCCAATATATATATATATGATTGGTTGGTGGGTTCTCTGGGGTTAGGTATATGTTTCATTGTGTCTGATTGATAGGAAAGTAATTTAACCAAGTAGATCATGTAGCCCAAAATCACCTTCGAGTTCAAGCTAATAATCTAACCTTTGTGGACATGCTAACATATATGCATTGAGTTTAATTCTATTCCTGGGTTATGGCCTATGAACTTGTTAATTAGCTTTACACAAGTTCATTTTTGTTTTTCAATTGAAACGAGCTTTGCCAAACATTTTAGTCTCTGTAGTTTACCACGATGATTTTGCCTCTACCCAGGTGCTTAAGTTTATAGCAATGTCGTTTATTGGGTTGATTTTGGTTAAAGAAAAAAATTATAATCGTACGTTGTAGACTTTTTAGCCAAAAGGCTATTTTTATCAAAAGAAAAAAAAAAATAAGCTTATACAAACATAATGTTGTTTGCCATAAAGAAGGAAGGTGTTCTTCAGCCAAAAATAGAAAGAAAGGACTATGTTTCAATATATATTAACAGCAAATTCAACAAACAAAAAATGTGAACCCTCTCAATAGGTGAAACCTGCACTGGTCAACACACTCAAAGATGTTGGCACTTTGTTTTGGTGAAGCACTATGAACCCACATTTCCATGAACACAGTGTAGTACAAATCTATGATATCTTCAATTGCCAAGAGTCATAAAGGATGACCCATTTATTATATCAATTCAATAGTCAATAAATGAACTGAGAAAACTAGCAGATAGTACTAGCATTGCCTTTGTTCGTATGCTGATGTGACGACTGACATACAAACTACAACTACCAGTTCTTGTTCTTGCTTTGCCTTTGGCGATAAGGACAATGAAGAGAGCCAACAAAGCCTGTTGTATTAGCCTTATATGTTTTTGTTTTATGTTTTTAATTACAATAATGGTGCAAAATAATGGTGCAAAGTGGTTTTCAATGGTTAATAATTGATCTAAGATTAAATGTTTTTAGCCTTCAAAATTTAGGTCACCTTTTCTTTTAGTCATTCATATTAGAAATTATCCTTTTTTAGTTCCCAATTTCATAAACTACTCACCTTGTGACCAACCATTTCCACATTGATAATGATTGATATAACCAAAAGGAGAACATGAAAATTCACTTTTTCATTTGTCGGATAACATGATTTTCTAATCCGTTCAATTTAGGTTAAATTTTATTTTAATCTCTAATTTAAAAATGATTTCTTAGTTTTTCGAACTTCAATATTGATGTGTTTGGTCCATGAAATTTAAAATTGAAGTTTTAGTCCATCAAGTTGAAAACAGAAATGATTTTTTCAAAGAGAGAGGAAGAATGAGAAAGCGAGAAGTAATAAAGATATTTCGAACAAGATTATAATAATCCTTATCAAATTAAATACGTTTTAGGTAAGTGAACAACACCACTAACTTTAAAAATAAAAATGAATTATTTTGAAATTAGAAGCAATTCATAAATTTGTGAAGTATAACTTTTTAATTTGGAGAACTAAAATAATCACTCTAAATTTGATCAAATCTTAAAATATCAATTTTACATATAAAGGACTAGAAATACCAGTTGTAAATTTGGGGAACTAAAATAAAATGTAATCTAAAATTTTGGGACTAAATAAACATTTTAGCAATAAAATTAAAAATTAAAAATTAAAATTTTAATCGTTATTTTAACGACATGTATTATTGCATAAACCAATTCACATAATCGTTCAATATTCATTTTTCATTTAACGTACAAATTATCACAAAAAATTTACAAAATTAGGTTACAAAAATTTAGAAAAATGTTTTTATATATGCATAATCAAACATCTATGCAAAATATCAGTATACAAGACCATACACAGAATATCTAGTTATTCAATATAATCAAAATAGAGAAAGGACTAAACAACACATTGATATACAATATCATTTTGTGCCTGATGTGATTTCATGTGCTTATAGAGAAGATTAGCACCAAAGCGAATCCGACCAATATATTCACGAAGCCTCTTCCTATTGCAAAGTTTAAGTTTTGCTTAAAGATAATTTTAATATGTTATTAGTTTGCTTTTGAGTTTGTTCTAGTTAATTTCTTCATGCACCTCCATGTTGACTTTCTGTACCTCCATGTTGACTTCTTACACCTCCATAATTTTAATATATTCCCATTTTAGCCTTGAAAAAGGACAAAAATAGCCTTCGTTGATGGTAACTGGGATTTAGCTTTTTTTTTTTTCTTCTTCGCAGGTTGCACAAACTGCAATACAATTAAAAAATAAATACATTGCAGATTGTACAACCTGCAATTATATTTTCTGTATCTTTTATATTGCGGGTTGTACAACCTGCAATACAAAATTTTTTTAAATACATTGCGGGTTGTACATCCTGTAATACAAATTTTTTTTAAAATACATTGCGAGTTGTACAACCCGCAATACAAATTTTTTTTAAATATTGTACAACCTATAATATAAAATCTTTTTTAAATACATTACGGGTTGTACAACCCACAATATAAACCCGCAAGGGAAATATCATTTTTTTGCTTTATGTTCACACTTTAAGCAACACTTTAGCAAAAGTTAGTTTATGATGAAAAGTTATATGTAAGACAAAAATAATCCAAAAAATAGGAGTTGACTTGTGTTAAAGAATAGCAGTTTTTCAAGCAGTGTTTTATGAAAACAAGCAGGATATCAATATGGTTAATAACCACTCAGGTTTACACATATTCTTCTTCTGTTATGTGTTATCAGGTTCGATGGTTCTCATTCAACAATTCTGTTATAAAAATATATATGGTACAAAAAACCAACAAAGCGATGTAATAAGAGAAAATAAGTTTTTTTCACAAGATTGGCAAATTCTAAAGAAATAAATTACTCAAACTTGCAGAAATTATGTATTTGCTAATTAACTTGTTTTAATTCTTCAGTTATCAGTGTCCCCACCATGTGATCCTAGCTCGTGATGATTTCCTAATAATAGGCACAATGCTTAAAATCCAACGGTGGAAATAAAAGTTGCATCTTCAACGAGTCTTTGCATGTTTAAATTTCACAAAATGATTAATCATAAAGCACATCGAACCGGAGATTCATACAAAGCGGTTCTAAAACCTGCAATACAAATTTTTTTTTAAATGAAACCGCAATACATTTTAAAAAAATTTATATTGCAGTTTGTATAACCGTAATATATTTGAAAATTTTTTTATGTTGCGGATTGTACAACTCGCAATGTAGTTATAATTTTTTTTTGTATTGTGGGATAATTATAAATTTTTTACATTGCGGATTATGCAATCTGCAAAAAGAAAAAAAATTGAATCACTTTATGGAGGTGCAGGAAGTCAGTATGGAGATGTAGGAAGAATCACTCAAAAATTTAATATACTTTAGGTCTCAAAGGCCTAAAAAATATTTAATATGTTTTAGGCCTCAAGGCCTCAAAAAAATTTAATACTTACATATTATTATAAAATAAAAAATATTAAATTTTAAAATTATACTAACAAAATTTTAATTAAAAATTTAAATATTTTAACTGACTTTAAATTTATATTGGTACTAATGAATAATATTCTTGAAATTTTTTTATAATAAATTAATAATATTTTTAAAAAATTGAATAGTCAAGGAATCTTTCTCAAAACTTTGTAATTTATCTCTTTCCTATATTCTAACAAATTGATATCATCTAAATTAAATAGTCAAGGAATCTTTCTCAAAACTTTATAATTTATCTCTTCCCTATATTCTAACAATATATCATCTCTTTATATGTTATATCATTGTGTGATTCTTCCACTTCTCTCCTTCTTTCTTTACTTATCTCCTTTATTCCTCTGTCTCTTTGTTCCTTCTATAATATTATTTCAACTTGTCTGTCTCTTTGTTCCTTCCATATAATTATTTCAACTTGTTTTCAATTCAAATTTCTTTCATTTCATATCTCATTATTCTATACCATGCATTTATGCGGCGTATGTGTTTATTTGGAGACTTTGAGCAGTAGATTGATTGAGGAAGAGTTTAGGTTCACTTTGGCTCCTTTTGAGTGCATCAATATTAAGTAAAAATAATGAGATTGATAAATTGATTCCAATTTTTTTTATTTTTTATTATTGTTTAATTAATCTTAAAATAATTTGTGCAGATTTGAGGAAGATAATTTAAAAGTTACAAATTATATTTAAAGAGATACCAAAGGATAGTATGAAAAGATAATATCATAATAGGAGACTTGAGAAGTTTATTGTCATGATAATCAGGTTTTATCTTTTTAACTTAGACTTATTTTATATACTTTATATTCAGCGTGATATATATTATAATTTTTAATTTTATATAAAAATATACAAATATGGCAACTAGAAAATTTTAATCAGGTTATTCAAAACTTACAAAAAAGAGTACTTTTTGTTGAATCACAAAAAGGGGCTATGAATAAATTTATAAAAATAAACAAAAAAAAATTAGAAAATATAGATGAGTCTTCTTTGAATGAAAAATATTTGAAACATGATAATTTATTGGATCTTGATGGCTTAGATTTATTTTCAGAATTAAATATCTTAAAGAAGATTATAGGATTGGAAAATGATGAACCAATTGATATTCTTAATTATATAAAACAAAGTAAATTCTTTTCCAAATGCATATATAGAACAATGTTAACAATTCCAGTTGCTTCAGCTGAAAGGAGTTTTTCAAAACTTAAACTAATAAAATCTTATTTAAGATCAACAATGTCTCAAAAAAAATGAAAGGGGTTAGCTTTATTGTCTATTGAAAATATATTTTAAATAAAATTAATTATGATAATTTAATAGATAATTTTGCATCATAAAAAGCTTGAAAAATAAATTTTAGATAAAAATATCATAATTTTGATTATTTTATTAATTTAAAAAAGACCTTATTTTTTTTATTCGTTTTAGGCCTCCTAAAGCCTTGAGCCGCCACTGAAGAGGCTACACGGGAGGGGAAGCATGAAATTCGACGACTTTATTCTCACTTTGACCTTGAGGACTAGGTCAATTTCAATGGAGGAGGTATTGATACAAATAATAATATAAAGGGGCCCAAAATAAAAGTATACACATGGCAAGGGATCCTAGTGAGGTGGTAACTAATTCACATACCACAATAAAAGTGAGTAGGAGCACTAGAAGGGGCCAAAGGCCCAAGAGAATAGAAATTATACATGCTAGAAGGGCAGGGGGAGAGACAGTGTGTGGAATATGAGTCTGTTATTGAGTTCTTCATTCTCTCATCTGTTATTCTAATTTCTTCCAATATCATTATTTATTGTTGATTCTCATTTTCAAGTAATATCAGAGATTAAGAAGGAGCAAATATTGATATAGATCGTATCAGTGTACTAGGATGCTAGAATGATGTATGTTTTTGTCAACACCTTATTTCGTCTGATAAATATTAATTAGAATAAAAAATTTTACAAAATAAAAAAATAATAATAAAAGAATAAAATGTAGTTGATTAGTTAAGGATTTATTTTAAAAATAAAAAAATAATAAAAAAGGATAGAGGTTTAACTTATTCATTAATTTTTACAAATTAAAATAACAATTAATAATAAAAGATTAAAATAACAAAAAATTAAAATATAAAATAAAGCAATAGAACTTAAAAATAAGAAAAAAAAACAAAAATAATAAAAAATAATAATTAAAGAAATTGAGATTGCTTTCAAACTGTTTCTTGATCTGCACGTTCAATACATATTTCAAATTAGAAAAAAAAGACTGAGTCAATCTTTCTTCTGAACTACTTTCTTTTAATAATAAAAATATAAATAATAATAATAACAGAAAAAGATCCTCCCCACTTTCCACAATCATATTATCCCCTAAGCCACTCCTCTGAACTGAACTGCCATGATTCATATTATAAATCACTCAATGATCACTTAGGTTGTGTTTGGTTGGACTGATTTGAGGGGATTTACTGTTCAAGAAGATGGATTTGAGGGGATGAAGGTTGTTTGGTTGACCTGATTTGAGAGGATGGATGAGCAGAGATTTGCAGGATTGGATAAAGAGTGAAATTACGAAATAGCCCTTGTAAATGAAATAGAAATTATGAAATACCCTTGACTTTAGAAATTACAAAACACTCCTTTAAGTGAGTTTAGGGTTTGTAACAATATATATATTATATATGAAAAATAAACTGATTTATACCTAATTCTTCAAATAATTGATTTCAATAATTATATATATTTTTTTTATTCATAATATTTTCCTTTTTTCCAAAACAGTTATAATATAATTAATCTCCATTCAATCTACCCATACTCAATACAATCTATCCATTCATAATTATATTATTGACCTAAAATAATTAAATCATTAAAAATTGTTTACTTTATAAAAGAAATAATAAAAGTATATTATAAATATTATATTATTTTCTATTTATTCTTCTTTTTTATTTTTTATCGATGAAAATATGTTTACTTGATGTTTAATTGAAATAAATCAGAAAAAATATATTTTTGTCTCCTTATTTGATTAAATATATATGATGAAATTGAGGGGAGAAGATGCTATTTAAAGTATTTTTTATTCATTTTAAAAATAGTTTTATTTTCTTTTAAATATAAAATTATTAACACACAAAAATAAGGGGTTCACAAGTTGGATTAATTAAAATCATTATCAACCTACTAAAAAAATATCTAGTTAGTTAATTCAGTTTCTATATTTTTTATATTAAAATCAGTTTAATCTAATTTATTTTAATTTTTTACCATTTTATGTCAC
>Ga0209489_107649_pt1 | contig 15789 bp, 11 predicted proteins | sample SiratrowhiteBW_FD_187527 | JGI IMG/M metagenome (GOLD analysis project Ga0209489, IMG submission 187527) | Root nodule microbial communities of legume samples collected from California, USA - Siratro white BW (SPAdes) (version 2) | ecosystem: Host-associated > Plants > Roots > Nodule | place... | reverse complement strand
GGGAGATTTGTCATAAAATAAACTTAAAATAGGAAGATTGTTTTGCTATTGTCGTTTGGTATTCCCAGATTAGCATTAATATTTTTGGGGCATGCGTGGTAGGACTATTTATTAGGACTCTTGATCTGTCTTTGGTATTTGAAGAGGCAAACCTTTTTGCCTATATAAACCATGTAAGTTTGTATGGAATATATACAGAAAAGAGATATTAGAGAAACTTTGCTTTGAAATACTTGCCTTCTTGTTGCCAATAATAAAGACTCCACATCTGCTACAGTATAAGGGTCCAAGCGGGATGTAATAGTAGTAACGAAGCTATGATATTCATTCGGCAAGCTGTCAAGTATTGCGTCAATATGACCTTCTGTTGTAATGGGAGAGTCCACTGTAGCCAGTGTATCAACTGTCTTCTTGATATCAAGAAGATACACAGAGACAGACTTATCGCGTTTTGGAGTTCTTAGTTGGAGCTTCAATTTCTTTACCCTTGCTCGAATTTGTGAAATGTGCGGTACGTTTGCAGTTTGACCCAAATTGCTGTAGAGGAGTCCAACCCAACCATTTGTGTAAGAATCGTAGGATGCATAGAGGCTAGTAACCATGCTATTATCAGTTGATCTGGTTGGTCATATTGAATGTAATCTTCATTTTCAATATCATTACCGTTAATAGTGACGGATTGAGGTGGAACAGAGTTGCCTTCCAAGAACTGTTGAAATTTAAGACCCATATATGGTTGCCAAGACTTGTCCTTTTCATAGTAGATAATTTTCATCATCTAACTCGAGAGTGATTGGAGTTGTGAAGGAATGTGGAACAAAGCTTGAGGAAGAAGATGATGTAACAGAAATGGAAAAAGCGACTAGTGAAGACACCATTAGAGACTCTTGATACCATGTAAAAATTTAAGAGAAAGGAGATAGAAAACCAAGAAAGGGATAGATGAAAAGACAGAAAAATATAAAAGAGAAATAAAGTATTATTACTATATTTTGTACATTAGGTGAAGATGCCAAAAACTATATTTATACAGTGTCGTACAGTTAGGTACATAACCGACCGTTCTACCGTAACAGTCCCAAAGAGTTCTGATGTGAAGACGGAAAGGGTTCTGATGTGAAGACGGAAAGTAAAGAGAAGATGAAGAGAGTATGTTACCCAGTTCACAATAAAATATTATTTTTTATACACATAAAATATTAAATGAATATATATGTATTAATACTTGTAGGTGTTAAAATATTATTATTATTATTCTTATTTACTATAAGTCATATAATGGCTAAAGCATTAAAGATATGCAATTTTTTTCATTGTGTAAATTTTTTCTTTCACAATTTAGATTTAAAGCGCAGAGGTATTATACTAAAGAGATGCAATATTTTAGTTTTCTATAATTTGTATGTCTTTTATATTTTATGTCAACGGGCAATATTTTAGTTTGGTATAATTTGTATTTATCTTTTATATTTTAAATTTTTAAAAAAATAAATAAAAAATATTAAACATTTAGAATTTGTAACATCTCATATTTTTCATATAATAGAAACTTTATTGCATAAAAAAATTATATAATAAACTTGAATATAAAAATCCTTATATTTCTCATGTATTTCAAAATATATTTCTCTAAATAAGATTTAATAAAAATATCTTCGTAAAATTACAAATAAAATAAAATAAAGTTTTTCCAACAATTCACTTGGGACTCACATCACCTGTCAAATCATCTACTACCGTGTAATATACGATCATCGCAAATTTAAAAATAAAATAAACACCACACAAAAATAAGGGTAAGCTAGAGAGTTTTAAAAAAATATATTTTCATAAATTGGATTTCTATCTTAACCAAACAACAATAATTCATCTCACATCATACATATATTGACTCATAAACAAAGACACTAGACTCTTTACTTTCAGAAGACACTTGTGCATTGAGTTAGACTCAGAGGTGTGTACCTGTCATATACCACCCATATCTTTCGATCGGACTCATATTTCAAATCTCGAATACAGACTATTCCGATCGGGCTCATATTTCAAATCTCGGATATAGACTATTCCGATCGGGCTCATATTTCAAACCTCGGATATGACTATATGAACCTCCTTCGACTCTTCACTAACTGGTAATCTTCATTTATGTGAATCTAATGTACCAGTAGAGTCAATATACCTCTGAATCCCCAAATAATGCACATCCTAATAATCTCAACACGGGTATCTCCTTTCCTGAAGATACTATGTCTCGATCACACACCACATCATTCACAAACATTGATACTACATCATACAATACATAAACATTCATTCAATTTAATTCAAAATCCAATTCATATTTAATAAACAAATAATTACACTATATATAAAAAACAATCAAACTAGCTTCTCTTACCTCTATAGAGTAGAGATAGTCAAAAACCATAAAATCATTGGCAACCTAACTCTATCAAGAATCTGATCGGACACTCTTGATCTACTCAACGCTAGAAATCTAGGGGTGTCCTCTGATTGTCAATCTTAAAACCTATGAGATCGCAAATCTAGAGAGAAGGTAGAAAATTTTAAAGAGAAATTATTTGAGAACTTATGAGATCGCAAATCTAGAGAGAAGGTAGAAAATTTTAAAGAGAAATTATTTGAGAGATAGTGGTTTTTCATAAGAATGAAACTGTATATCTTCTTAAAGAGAGAGAGAGAGTTGATAGTTTTTATAAAGAAAATATCTTCTTAGAGATAATTGGTGATTTTTATAAAAATAAAAGAGAATATCTTCTTAGAAAGAGAATATATTCTTAAAGAGAGAGTTGGTGGTTGTTATAAAAATAAAAAGTAAATAACCAACTTTTATTTACTTAAACAACTTTTCTTTTTAAAAAAATAGGTGTTATCTTATTTATATCTAAAACTAAATTCTAGGTTAGTTTTTATTCCATAGTTATTTTCTAGAGTATTACAAAAAAAATTTATTTAAATTTTTTAATAGTCATTTTTTAGTGTATATTTGATAGTTGATACACTATTTTCAGCAAGTATACTCAATCCTCAAGTAATATAAACAATAAATCGTGTATCCACAAGGAAATTTATGTTTGTAAATTGATTCAATATCAATTGTCTTATGAATGAAAATACTTAATAATGATTTGAGTTTGAGTAATTTATGACATAATAACAAAGCAATTAATAATAACTTGTGCTAAATCAATAGTAATAAAGGCCTTAGGATTGAATTGTAATACTCTCTTAACCTAATTTAATATCATCCTTTCCAATTACTAATCTGCCCAAATAAAAGTCTTTTCAACCTGATTCCTCTAGCATTGAAATTCATAAATTAAAATACCTAGCTTATATTCCTAGTTACTAGAATAATTTAATCACCGTTAAGAACAGTTACTATAAGCAATCATTACACTATAATCCATCCTGAACTTATACATGCAATGCGTTTACGTTTAGTTTCATATTCGATAAGTGTTTTACAGTCACAAGAAGAATTCTAAGATAAATCAAAATATGAATGAAACGTCAAAAAAAAGGTAAATTTAATTAAATGATATCAAACCAATATTAAAAGTGTATTTGAAGTTTAGAAATTACATTCAATCCCAAGAGTAAGAAAATTAGCTACTCATAGTAGCCATGGAATATAAACGAAAGAAAAAGAAAAGATCTTTTGCAGTCACAATGCTCCCAAGAGTCTTTAATGAGTGATAGGTGATAGATACGCCTTTTGACCTAGCTCTAGCCTTTTATAACTTTTGCTCCTTGCATTAGGTCAATTTGTGGTCGTTATCTCATGATCCGCGCTCCAACAACCTTGACGCCTTCAATTAGGATTTATTCTAAAAATACTTTAAGTGAGTTTTAGCTCAGACTGTCTTTGTTGCTTAAGCGAAAAGTCACTTATTTGGATTCTTTATTTTATATAGAATTATATATACTTTGAGTTTAAATTTTGAGTTGTTAAAATTTAGGACGAAAAACTTTAAATGGTCATAATTTTTTATAGAAAATTCGAATTAAGAAGCTTTACAAATAAAAGTTATTCAAAATTAGGTAACAGATGTGATGGACAATTCTCGTTGAAGATTCATATCCAAAATATTTTCAAAATTTACTATTAGGAGGTTTTATTATGTCTTCTTTGATATCAAGAAGATACGCAGAGACAAACCTATCACATCCCGAGTTCTTAACTTGAGCTTCAATTTCTTTACCCTTGTTCGAATTTGTGAAATGTGTGGTACGTTTTCAGTTTGACCCAAATTGCTACAATGTGTCAAACCTAACCATTTGTGTAAGAATCATAGGATGTATAGAGGTTAGTAACCATGCTATTATCAGCTTATCTGATTGGTCATATTAAATGTAATCTTCATTTTCAATATCAGTACCGTTAACAGTGACGGATTGAGGTGAAACAGAGTTGTCCTCCAATAACCATTGAAATTTAAGACCATATGGTTGCCAAGACCTGTTGTTTCCATAGTAAATAACTTTCATCATCTAACTTGAGAGTGATTAGAGTTGTGAAGGAATGTGAAACAAAGCTTGAGGAAATAGATGATGTAGTGGAAGCAGAAAAATTTTCTTAGGTTGTAGCGGCTGGTGAAGAAGCCATTAAAGGCTCTTGATACCATGTAAAGATTCAAGAGAAAAGAGAGGAAAAAACCAAGAAAGGAGTGGATGAAAAGACAGAAAAATATAAAAGAGAAAGAAAATATTATTACTAAATTTTGTACATTAGGTAAAGAGGCCAAAAACTATATTTGTAAGGTGCCATGCACTTATCTATAGTTAAGTATATAACTGTTCTACATAATAAGAGAAGATGAAAAGAGAATGTTACCCACTTTACAATAAAATATTATTTCTTTTACCCATAAAATATTAAATAAATATATATGTATTAATACCTATAGGTGTTAAAATATTATTATTCTTATTTATTATAAGTGATCTAATGGCTAAAGCATTAAAGAAATGCAATTCTTTTTACTGTATAATTTTTTTTTCACGATGTAGATTTAAAATGCAGAAGTCTCGTACAAAATCGTGTCAACGTGTGACTATTTTAATAAGAAAAAAATATTGATCAAATGGTGTAAACACACAATATTTTAGCTTTCTATAATTTATATTTATCTTTTATATTTTATGTCAACGGGAAATATTTTAGTTTGGTATAATTTGTATTTATCTTTTATATTTTAAATTTTAAATAAATTAATAAATAATATTAAACATTTAAAAAAAGTTATTTAAATTTTTTAGTAGTAATTTTTTGGTGTATATTTAATAGTAGATTCTTTATTTATATAGAATTATATATATTTTGAGTTGTTAAAATTTAAGATGAAAAACTTTAAATCATCATATCTTTTGATAGAAAATTCGGATTGAAAAATTTTTAAAATGAAAGTTATTCGAAATTAGGTAATAGATGTGATGGACAATTCTCATTGAAGATTCAGATCAAAATATTTTCAAAATTCTATAATTTACTATTAAGTTTTTTTATTCTTTAGGATTTAGGCTACTTCACATATTTATAGTTGTCAAAAATTTTAATTTTTTTTTGTTGTGTTTCTTTATATTAATTATAAATTTGTCAAATCATTATATTTAAATTCTAAAAAATAAAATTAAAATAAAAAATATTACAACTAAAATTATATCACATTAACACAACTTCAATTGAATTTTTTTTTTATTGAAATTTGCTATATTGACATAATTTTAATTCTATCTTTTTTTACTAAAATCGTTCTTATTTTTTCTTCTAAAATCATGTTAATATGACATAATTTTTTATTTATTGTCACATTTTTCTAAAGTTACGCACTATAATATGACTTCTTCCCTTAAAATTATACAAGCGTCACACAATTTGTTTATTTTCGTAAAAGAAATTACAGAAATTTGGTAAATAATGGAAAGAATTGCAATTGTTTTGTGTTTTGACCAATTTCAATCAATACGTAGGAGGAAACATGTCACTTTGGATTCGTATATATTTTAATTTAGTTTAAGTTAATAAATGTGCGTGTTCAGCGTTCCCACTTACGAAGCACGCAGACAGACAATTTAATTTATTACGGTAATAAATTGTTCATGTGTTAATTAAAGACTCATTTTAATTGAAATTTTACATATACCACCAAAGAATTTTAAAAAATGTTAATATGAAGACAGACTAAGTCCAACAAACAAGTGATTGCACTTGAATTAAGAGAAGGCTCTCATCTACCAGTTGTTTCTCAGACTATAGAAATTATTAGTCCATAGAAGATAAGTCTGTCCTAATTTCATATATATATTTTTGCTTGACTTGACCCGTCAAATACGGATCTAATCTTTCTTTTTCAATAGTAGTGAAAATTCCCAGGAAAATGAAGATTCATGTCATTGGGGGGAAGACACCTAAGCAGAACGTAGAAGGACGTGATAGAGAAAAATTGAATAAAGAAATAAGAGAGAAAACAAGTATAGAAAGATAAAATTAAGATAAACCCTCCACGAAACATAAAAAAAAAGTTGAAAATACTGAACTTAATATATTTACTCTTGGTATAAATAATTTATTCAAATTATATAAATAGAATTAAACTTCAGTTTATAAATATGACCTAATATAAGTTTTGGACTTCAGAAGTTTTAATTGAAATTATTTTCACGGTTTTATTTCTTAAAATAGTCGTGTTTGTTTTTTTTTTCTTCTTTTCTTATAATATGTAATGATGAAATTATTCATTTGTCATATTTCCCTCTTCCTATCTCAAACTATTAAGATTAATTATATATACTTCTTAAATAGTAATACAAAAATAAATAGTTATTGTTTTAATTCAAATTATGCTAAATAACATTAATAGAGGCATTCTTGAATTTGAGATAGAATTGTTTTGTAATTTAATGTTATTTCTTAAGAAACATATTGATAAGTTAAAGAAGGAAGTCTATATATATATATATATATATATATATATATTAAAGTGAGATTAAACCTAACTGGACATATCAAAAGAAATATATGTGACACTTTAGTTTTTTTTATTAATATCATAAAAAATAAGATCAATATAAGAAAAGGTAATTAAAAACAATCCTTCTAACAGACCTAATAATCAGATCACAGTGGCTAGCCTTACAATGCCCAACAGAGTAACATTGATATGGGGGAAAGGACGGTACTTTTAAACCATGTTAAGAGCTAGTGTAATCACAAATGCAAGGAACTTGGGCTAAAATTTATATAGTTACAGGTTTAATCCTAGTGTGAAACGGGAGAACAAAGCTAAAGGTATCTTGAATAGTTATTTCAATTGTCTTTGTTAAGAGAGGGATAGAGGTAATGATCTGTGGTACTAGAAGGATAAGTTTGTAACTATAAACCAACATTATTGTATTTTTGAATAGTTATATTAATTCATATCTATTTTGCTGATAAAAAAACTAAGATTGTTTTTCTTTTTCCTTTGAGGAATCGAAAGGTCATAATCTCCCATATCTAAAGGCAAACATTCTTTTGTGATGTTTTCCACTGAAATATTTTTGTATAAACTAATATTATTGGAATCTTATTGGGTTGTCATCGTCAAAATCTTCTCCTATGCTTAAAACTTTCCTTGTGAATAATTTTTCAAGAACTACAACCTCATCATCTAAACTTCAAAATGAACTAGACATTACAGGTAAGAATAGTCTACCTATAAATTTCGGGCAGAAAAGTTAAAAAAGAAGATTGTTGCTGGAAAAGTGATGAGCAAATTGAGGGAAAAACAAATGATGGATAAAAGATAGGTGATTCTTCAATAAAGAATAAATTAGAGCGTTTTATGCAAAAGTATCACATTATCTTTTTGATACAATCTCCTAAGTTTTTTTTTAACAGTGAAAAATAAAATTAATGAAAACACTCAAAAAAATATTTTAACTCCATAACAAATAAAGAAAATTTCTAACAACACTTATATCACTAAATAATTCCCACAAAATATAAAGATGGAAAGCCAAAAGTCTTGGGATTTCTTGATTGATAAACTCAAATAAAAATGTTACTAACCAACATTTCCACATTATTAAAAATAATAAGTATCACACTTAGTTCCTATGAACTAAGCATTGTTCTATTTTAGATAACATCCATTTTAAGTTATTTTGGAGTTCAAGTTTAGCAATGAACTATATCTCACTCATTTTAAAGTTTATTAAAACTTTTCGTTATTGTAAGAATGTCAAATCAAACAAATTGTTCACCTAATTAACAACATATATTATTTATTATTTAGATTCCAAACTTATGGGATTTTATTACTTATTAAAAAAAAGTATTTAATGATCAAATTTAATAATTAAAATAAGTTGATCCTTGTGATCCAAAATAACAAACTGATTTACATTTATTATAAATATGTGATCGAAACAACAATGAAATAATTTGTTTAGTGATAATAGGTTGTGTAGCACCTGAAATAGCAATCAAAAATTATGGTAGCTAAATTTTAATCACTAAATCAATGATTGTATTAAGTAAAAAAAAAAGTCATGTTGTTAATGATTGAAATAGTGACCCAATACCAATTTATTTTAGTGATTAATTTGGTTTCGATCGTCAAGTCATTATAAAATATTTTAGTGACTGAATAAGTTGATACTAATTTTGATTAAAATAGCAACTAAATATCAATTTATTATAGTGATCAAATTGGTTTCAGTCACTAAATCATTATAAAAAATATTCAGTGACTGAATATAGCTACCAAAATATGTTAGTCACTAATTAGAATCAAATTTTAATAATGAAATACCAATTTATTTTAGCGATCGATTTGATTTCAGTCACGTTAATTGATAATGTGTTTGTGTGATTTTTCTCATTTATGAATGTCGACATAAAATTAATAAATAATATTTTTAAGAAAAATATATATTATTAATATTTAATGATTGAGATATAAATTATTAAATTTAAAATTTTTAATAATAATTTTAAATATTAACAACAATTTGAAATAAAATATATTAATAGTATATCTAATTTATTATATTAGCAATATAATTATTAATTAAAAATTATTAAAAGAAGTGTGTAAACATTATAAATATATTGATAAGTATTTTAAGAAAATAAAATGTTATGAAATTTTAAGTACAATATTCTTAATTTAAAGATAGTTATTATTTTTTTATTGTACTTGTATTCGAGTTTTCTAAACATTTTCGTGTATAACTTATAATAAATTAGTTCATTAAAAGGGTCTCTTTAAATAGTCTTATTTAGGATAATAATCAATATGATTGAATGTTAAAAATATAACATAAAACATAGAAAGAATAGATGAATTATGTTGATTAAACAAAAATTATGATACGTGGAAGACTGAGCTCAATATTTGTTTGATAATTTGAATTTGATGTTTGTGGACTGTTAAGACTTTTGTTTTAGGTATAATCAAGTGTGTGATATTTTTTTTTTTTACAATTTTATTCCTAATAACATCCATCTTTATTTTTATTTTGTTTGATTTTAGGTAATCTTTAAAAGTTCACCACATTTTAGAATTTAGACATAATTTTTGTCTTGTGTTAGGTAATTAATAGTGTTTGTGTCTCAATTCTACAAATAATATCGTAAAAGCTTGTTCTAATTTATTGATTAGATTGGTGTACATCTTTAGGGTTTCTAATTTTCTCTGTTAGAAATCTTTCTTTTATTAAATTATCAAAGTTAGATTTGTCTCACGTTAATTGAGTTGAATAAATCTCACATCATTCGAGTCTGTCTAGGTTTAGGTTAGACAAAGTTAGGTGATGTCTATGTTAAATTAAGTTATATTAAAGTTAGATGAAGTAGACACAAGTCATGTGAAGCTGGACTTAAGTCAAGTTGAGTTGGGTCAAGTCTATAACGGGTTGAGTCTATGTCAAGACGGTCGAGTTGAGTTGAGTTCAAGTTATGTAAGAGTGATTGAGCTTAAGGAAAGATGATTCAGTTTGGGTTGGGTCGAGCTTAGGTTAGGTTATGTTCATATCAAGCTTGGACTAATTTCGATCAAACTGATGTTAGTATAGGCTAAACCAGGTTGAGTCCATGTTAAGTTAGATCAACCCGAGATTAGAATGGCTCAAACTAGGACAAATTCAAGTCAGATATAGTCGAATTTAGGTCAAATTGGATCAAATTGGATAGAGTTGGATATGACTCCAAGTTGACATCAGGTTGGATCTCACAAACCGAGTTTAGGTTAGATTTGATCAAATTAAACTATTAAATCTAAATTTAATATAATTGACACATTGAATTTAATTTAGATTTAATCCAATATAAATTATATTAGAAAAATTTAAATCAATTTAATTTGATTAAAACAATTTAATTGTTCAATCCAATCTATTTTATTTTAATTAAACCTGAATTGAATTTAAAATGACTTTTGAAATTTTTAATTCATTATTTTCATTAATAAAGTAATAAAATAAATAAAGGATTTTATCTTTATTACTGAATTCAGGTCCATTTGTCAATTTTTTATGTACTTTTTTTAATAGTCATGAATAAAATAAATAAATAAAGAGTAAAAAGTACTCCAATCTTATTATAAAAAAAAAAAACAAGTGTTCTGGTACATCCCGCCATATTTACCATCCCCTACTACATGCATGCACTTAGGAAGTCATTATCAAAGTTCGATATCCTATTCCAACAGTGCAGTAACTTAAATGTTTAAACATGGGTAAACCAAGAATTACAAGTGCATACGGATTGATAATTTCCACTTGGTCCCCCATCAAAAACAGAGAGCTTTATGCTAACATTGAACAAATGCCTTGATCTTGACCAAACTTGTCCACTATATAACCATAGATAAGCATTCCAATTGTATCTTGCAGCCTCATCAACCTTATCTTCATGTACAGGTTTCTGTCTCACCTTCTTCAAGCCGTGCACAGTTACCTGCAAAATAGAGGGAACGCCTATACTCTCGTCCCACCTAAAAATCCCACCCCAATTCCACAAAAGCCACTCTAACATGTACCTACCTAATTTATTTACTTATTTATTTTTATGTATGGATTTAAGTATGTGAGTCAAGAAAAAGACTCAAGGGTAAGAAAGAAAAAGGAGAGGAAGTATTACTCTTAGGTTGTTCAATTACTTTAATTGACTAATAAATAAATCGTTTGAAGCAATAAATGACCTAGCATTATTGTTAAAAAAAATTAACATATTATGATTTTTAAAAAATAGTAATATTTAATCTTTAATAACATTTTATTAAAATTATACATTAAATTAGTTTTTTTCTATAGTGACATTTATTTAAAAAATGATACATTATTAATGTGATATTATTTAGGGTAACATTTATTTAAAAGATGTTATTATAATTTATAATGTAATAAAAAAAATGTTATTAAAAGTAGTAAATGTTGTTGTAGTCAATGTGACATCCACTCATACAATAATCATTATTCATCTGTTCTTCGTCTTCGTCCAGTTTGGATTTGTTCATCAGATGTTAACTCGGACAAAGGTGAGAATGTTTGGCAGAGATACTAGGAAAATGAGAGTGCTTTCTTATAAAAATAGGCAATGTTTATATCCTTAGCTCATCAACAGACTTATTAGAAAATAACTAATTAACAACATCTTCCTAAACGTGGATAACACCTCAAACAAGAAAGCTAACTGCCCACATACTAACAGTGATCCTAACATGAGTATCAGAACAGAAAAATAAACAGAGAAACAAACAATTTCAAATGCTAAGAAATATTGGGGTCCTTTGTAAAATCAACCAGAGATACGCAAAATTCTTCTGATTTGCTGATAATTGGCGAACATGATGGGATTTGATGTTATAAATTTGAAAGTCTCAAGGAGGAGTCTAAGTTGTGATGGCAGAAGTAAAGTAAATGGAATGCTTGCCAATACCACGACTGCTACAAAGAGGCTCTGATACTCCCTGGATTTTTGTAGAACTATAGCAAGTGCAGCACAGAAGGCAACCATCATGGACACTAGAGACAGGGAAAGGAACCCAAGGCCTGCCATTATCTTGGTGGGCAAACTTAGTAGGAAGTCTATTTCAGCATAACGTGATGTCTGAATGTCAATATATATTAATACTGCAATGATAGAAGAGAAGAGAGAGATTACATCAGCTACAATAAACATAGTAAATGCTTTTTCATTTATAAAAATGGGCACTCCAGTCTCTTGATTGTAACCCCCTGGGACAGTGAAGACTACAGTGAACATCACAGTTATGACGAGAACGCCCACAATTGCAAAGGTCCCAGCTGTTTCTTTCACCCATTTCTCTCCATCTTTCATCAACTCCTGGTGACTTTCAATAAATATCTCACGAGGCTTCTTACCCTCATCATTTCTGGCTTCTCTACATTTAAGATGCACAACTTCCTCCACTGCCTGCACCAATTTCATCAATGTTAATGACTATTATTGTATTTATTACATTAATCCCACTAGACAAAGAAAACTAATGAATATAAATGCACCTTAAACCATTGAATTTCTCTTTGCATTTGCAGAGCAGCACCGGGTCTGAGATTCAAATCAGAGAAAGGTCCTAAATATGCCGCGAGGTGCAACAGGTTATTGCCAAACTCGTCTGTTCTATACTTAATTATATCCATATTTCCACAGAGAGTATGCATGAGTTGAAACACATTCTGTTTGCGATGAAGAACCGCATACGAAAATATGTCTCTTCCATAGTTATCCGTTGCCCATAAGAGGTTATGGTTAGCCTCCCACATAGCATTTATGAACTCAACATTTCCATGCTTTGCTGCATCCAACATGGCGTCGTACACCAAAGCTTCCCGGAGCTCTAAACTATTAAACTTCGCAACAATATCTTTATAGTACCTCAATATTTGTAGAACTTTATCCTTATCTACAAGTTCACTCAATATTAATAATTGTTGATACTAAGACAATGAGAGGAATTTAGATCGAATTAAAGTAGAGAGGAAAAACAAAATTAATAGCATTTAGTCGTACTAACAAAGATGTTCAGAAATTTGAAAATTTGAACCATCACACAATTTTAGAACTAGTCCTGAAGAATGTTGAACTCCCTTATAGATAGGATTGACTGTCCTAATTTAATTGAATAATGTATCTAAATTGTTACCATTATCTACTTTGAAATAAATTTAAGAATAAATAATTATTTCAATTTTTGAAGAAATTAAAACTAAAAAAGTATTTCACTAAGATTAAAATCAAAATTTATTTATTTTATAAATGTTATAAGAACAATAATTTTACATCTAGAAAGATAAAAAAAAAAACATTTTTTTTCAAACGTGATCAACAAAATGATGTTGTGAAATTCAAATAGCTGTTTTTCAATCTGCAATTTTATAGTCACTCGTTTAAAAACTTAGACATATTGATTATTTAAAATTAGAGATTTTAATTTAACTTTTCAAAATAATACATATTGGTTTTTACGTGTCAAAATTCGTTAAAATAACTTATGGATACATGCTTACATATCTGCAAATCCCTATGTAGTATCTCATAAAGCAAAAAGAAGCATCAAAAGAGACAAAACAATACTTACCCAAAAGCTTTACAGCCGTGCCCAAAATTATCGGAACCAAATCGACTAAAGTACCTGGAAGAATCATAAGAAGTTTAATTCAGTCGCATATATCTTGTATTTAGTTAAAAGTGTTGTTATAAACTATTCTTCAACAATATTTTTCCTTATCCCGTTTAGGGATTTTTCTAAGACTTAATTTATTTCTCACTTTTTAACTTGAATTTTAATATAGTTTTTTTTAATTCTCAACACATAAAGCTACTCGTATATCACAATATATTTTTATATTTTTAAATATAAAACTCTAATTTATATCTATAAATAATGTTTCATCATTTATTAAAGAGATTATGAAAGGTAAAAGTTCGATGGATTCAATGCTTTCTTGCAAAAACAAAATAATATTGAGTGGCTATTGCAAAAGAGAGAGAAAAAAAAAAATACCTTAAAGAAAGAGGAAACTCTTACCATTTGTCAAATTGTAAACTATTGTATCTAAAAAAGTGACATTTAAAAGTGCAGGAGGCAATCGAGCCAATTCACGCAAGGCGCCAAAGCCATAGAATAAGGATTCAGTGGGCAGTTGCGGGTAAGATTTCAGCATTGCCAAAGCCACATCTGCCAGTTCAAACCATACAACCATTTCACAATTAACTTCTTTTTTGTTAAAAATCCTAACAATCTATCAAACCATTCCAATATATACACGTAAAATCAAAGAGGTTAAGGAGAAGAAAAAGAGGTTAGGAGCATGGAGGTGGAGAATGAGGAAGATAGAGGGTATGGAGAAGAGATGAAGCGAAGCAGCATATATGGATATGTGGTTCATTTGCTTACCAAATATATGCGCTTGGATGCATCTTTTCAGCAGTAAAACTTGAAAGTGTGAAGGCTGTTGGTCGAGGACATGGGAAGGAGTTTTAAAGAAAAGGAAGCGAGTCATTTTTTTGTGTCCTGAATCAGCAGCCAGAAGAAGAGGGATCTCACCCTCCCTGTTCGGTAAAGCAAGCACTCCCCCGCCACCTTTCTCATTTACAATGCACCTTGCTATATCCACGTCTCCACTGTAAGCAGCAGCAAGAGCAAGAGCAGTATAACCATCCTGGTCCTGCATTTCTACTAATCGCGCCCTCCCTAAGTTCACTAACCCCTCAAAAATTTTGAAATGCCCTGCCATTGTTGCAACGTGAAGAACCGTCCTACCTGAAGCCGAAGCCCAAAATATGGCTTCGGGTATTTCCCTCAGGTATGATCTTGCGCCTTCCCAGTCACCCTTTTCCACAAACTCGTACAGAGCTTTGTACTCACTAACGGTGGAGGATATCTCACCTGTGTGCGTCTCATTCACATTCAAACATAAATAAATATTTGGAATAATGTTATGTGTAAATATATGCATACAAAGAAGGATTTCAAGATGCATCTAAACACGTAGTGCGTACCATGCCTAATATCTGGTATCGCTTTAAACTCCAAACTGCAAACCGCAGACAAGTGATTCCAAGCTTCCTTGGCGGTTTCGAATTTTTTAATTTGTTCGAAAATCTTTGGTCCACATGATAGTTGAATGATATGCAGAGCCTTTGCGTCTCTCTGAGCATCAATGGATGTGAAAGTAGAATCAGTCCTGACAACAACATCCCACAGATTTTCCCCCCTCAGATAGCTTTTCATCAGAGTTCTCCATTCTTCGTAGTTGTATTCTGTGAGAGCTTCACGAACTATTCCCCTGGATGCCATTCTTGAGCGTTCCTTTACACTGCCTTGCCTTGCTTCACGTCTTTTTTTTAAAGGAGCCAATAACATAATTCTTAAATAGTTTGATATCATAATCCTAAGTAACATCATTTTTTTTATCTTTAAGTTTGTTTAATTTTCTAAAATAGTTTGACATAGTTTTTTAAAAATTTGAATTAAAATAAAAAAATATTATAAAGTCTTAACAAATAAAATTTATGTTTTAAATAACAAATTAAAATAATTACATCATAAAATATCAAAATTTAAATTAATTTAATTATTTTATTTATTATTTTAATATTTGCATTTTAATTATTTATTTTAGTATAATATATATATATATATATATATATATTAATAAAACATTAACATATAATCAATTATATTAAAAATATAATCACAGTCATCATCTTCAACATCCCAAAAGAAAAAGTTGGAAGACGCACACTCAAAG
>Ga0209489_107647_pt1 | contig 15790 bp, 7 predicted proteins | sample SiratrowhiteBW_FD_187527 | JGI IMG/M metagenome (GOLD analysis project Ga0209489, IMG submission 187527) | Root nodule microbial communities of legume samples collected from California, USA - Siratro white BW (SPAdes) (version 2) | ecosystem: Host-associated > Plants > Roots > Nodule | place: USA... | reverse complement strand
AGGAAGTGCATTGTCTAAGGATCTGATCAATAACGATTGATATCCTGACTCTACTAGTAATAGGAATCAAATAGATGATCATTACTAGGTGGTGAGAGTCGAAGGAGGTCTGAACTGGGTGACTGCTGCTTGAAATATAGCTGGTCAGAAAAGTCTCAGGAGGACTAACTCTGTCATACATGATTGAGGATTCATTTGTGTGGGGGCTGTGTGGATTCGCATTTTGGAGATGTATGACAGGTGCATATCTCGGGGTCTATTCAATGCACAAGTCTTCCGGAAGTAGAGTCATGTTTGTAGTGTGTTAGATTCTTATATTGTGATGATACATGAAATTGAATGGTTTTGATTTGTTAAAATTTGGTTAGCTTACCCTTTTCTTTGGTTGTACTGTGTTTGATTTTCTATCTGTGATGATCGTGTCTTGACACGGGAGCAGATAGTGCTGCAGATGGATCTTTGGGAGATCATCTAGGTTGAAGGATGTTGTTAAGAATAGTATTATATTTTGAAAAAAACTTGTATATGATATTGTAAATATGTTTTGAAATTTCAGTTTAGCTTTATTATGTAATTTTGATGCATGTTAACTATGAAATACCACATGATGTTAATATTTTAGCTGTCATAATAAAAGCTTTAGTTTTATGGGGTGTTACAGATACAAAACATCACTAAACATAAAATAAATTTTAATTCTTATTTCCTTCTAAGTCATCTCTATTAAATTAAAACTGGTTCGTTTATTTTATAAAAATATTATTATATTATATTATATTATATTTGTATATATTTTAATTTATCACAATTTATATTGTATTTAAAAGTATTATTGTTATTGTTTAAAGCGTACATTAGAAACAATATTTTATGTGATTAAAACTGATTACAAGTAACAGATTAAATGAAAATATTATACGCACATACGAAAATAGGAATCAAATTTAAAATTTAAAGTATTGAAAAATATAAAAATACAAAAAATTGAGATAAACTTTTTATCTTAATTTTTGACGCATTTGAGAGTTTATTTATGAAGAAAAATTTATATAATGGATTATGATTTTAACATAATTGATTATTTAGAAATTATATGTATAAATATTTTATTCTTTTTAAGTTTAAGTTTATTATTATTATTATTTTAATAATGATATTATTAATATTGATTTATATAAGCCCTGTTGGTGACAGGATGTCACATACGGTTCCCATTTACTGTAACATAACCAGTAAGAAATCTCTTGGAAGCTCTTATGATACTGTTTGCAAAAAATGATTGAGCCCCTTTGTACTTTGACAGCTTTTGTGGCTGAAACAAATGGAATAATTAAATAGTTCTTATTTAAGTGGTAAACCATACATCAATGTTATCAGCCCTTAGATTAATCTGAATATAAATAAGACAATAGAACCAAATTTACAAATATTTTTATTATATATTAAATTAAAAATAACGAAGTTGTATCCAAAGTAAACTTTACAAATGATTATTGGTTTCTTTCAGCTCTATTATCTTTTGGACCTTTTCTTCCCGTGTCAAAAACACGGTTCCGGCAGGATTACAACAATGCTATCAGACAAAATAATGACCTAATATTTTTAATTAAATATATAATATAATTAAATGTACAAATAAGATTATATAAGAATCTATAAAATCTGTTTTTTTAGTAGAAATCGTAAAAGTGGAATAAGCACTTAATTATTATATTATAAAAAAAAGTAAGTAGTCAAGTCTGATTTCCACTCAAGCCATTATTTCTCTAAAACTCTTAACTCTCTTTTTCCTTTTTTTAAGTCTCCACTTTCTTACCTCATCAGTTTCTCAAGCAGAACTCACGGTTGGACTCGTGATGGAGAATAGAGCAAGTCTACCCGAGCATAATCTCCGTTAGAATTCGAGTTCTTGAAAATCTTAGGCTTTGAGGCTCTTAGAGAGAATTTCTAGTGCAATTCAGGTAAGAGAAACTGACTTGCATGTTACCTGATTTCAGTTTGTTTGTGATTTAGGGTTTCACTTATAATATGTCTGTAAAAATGCATTTGTGATGGTTTATTTGCTAGCATGAAACTTAAGTTGAGTTTTTGATTGTTTATTCATTCTGGTATGTATGATGAGTATGTGGTAATTGATGAAATGCAAGTTGAATTTCTAGTTAAGTTAGTCATCTGAGACGTGTAGTAGCTCTTTGGTAGTAAAAACTGCATAAATTGTCTGATAACTTATGTTTTCTGCATAATTCGCCTAGGTGACATCATCTCGCCCAGGCGAGAATGGTTTTGAGTAGCAAGTATGCTCTCTGGACTGTTTTCCCCCAGGCGGGAAGTTCCTCGCCCCGGCGAGAAAGTAGTTTCACTCAAGCGAGGGTACAATTGCCTAGGCGAGAAAGCCCCTAGAGCAAGTATGCTCTCTGGAGTGTTTTTGCCTAGGCCAAACAGAAATCTTTCACCCAAACGATGAGGTATTCTCGCCCAGGCGAGAGTATTTTCGCTAAAGCGAAAAAAGACCCTGCTCTCTGGACTATTTTCGCCCAAACGATGAATTTTCACTCAGGCGAGGAGTATTTTCGCCCGGGCAAAATTGGTCTAGCTCAAGCTAAAGAAAAAAAAATTGATTTTTTGTTTTCGATTATTTAACTCTTGTGGAATGCAATGTATGTATTTAATAAAATAGATTAATTGATAATTTAAGTTTAATTATAGATGGTTTAGTGACTTCTTTAAATGTTGAGATTAAAGTAGAGATTGAGATTTAAAAGTAAATGAATGCATGAGTAGAGATCTATATTGTGATTGTTAAAAGTGTTGATAAAGTTGGTCAAAGCCTAGGCATAGTGTTTTCAGGAAAAAAAAACACTTGTGTCTTGGTTAATTAGGAAGTGCATTGTCTAAGGATTTGATCAATAATGATTGATATCCTGACTCTACTAGTAATAGGAATCAAATAGATTATCATTACTAGGTGGTTAGAGTCGAAGGAGGTCTGAACTGGGTGACTGCAGCTTGAAATATAGTTGGTCAGGAAAGTCTCAGGAGGACTAATCCTGTCATACATGATTGATGATTCATTTGTATGGGGGTTGAGTGGATTCATAGTTTGGAGATATATGACAGGTGCATATCTCGGGGGTCTATTCAATGCATGAGTCTTCCGGAAGTAAAGTCATGTTTGTAGTGTGTTAGATTCTTATATTGTGATGATACATGAAATTAAATGTTTTTGATTTGTTAAAATTTGGTTAGCTTACCCTTTGCTTTTGGTTGTGTTGTGTTTGATTTTTCTGTCTGTGATGATCGTGTCTTGACACGGGAGCAGATAGTGTTATAGATAGATTTTTGGGAGATCATCTAGGTTGAAGAATGTCATTGGGACTAGTATTATATTTTAAAAAAAAACTTGTATATGATATTGTAAATATGTTTTGAATTTTCAGTTTAGCATTATTATGTAAGCTTGATGCAGAGTACTGTAAGACATGCATAATGTTAATACTTTAGTTTGATGTTAATACTTTAGTGGCTTTAGTAGAAGCTTTAATTTTGTGAGGTGTTATAGGTTAATAATTACTTAATAAATTAAATTAATAAATATTAACTTTTTAAAAGATTAATATTTTAGATATAGATATTAATGCATGTTAAACACTCTAAAAGTTTAATAATCTATTATACCCATAAATATATTATATAGATCATCCTAATAACTTCAAATTCTTTTAACAACATCAAATGAAAGAATGATACAGGGGATACAAAACATCACATTAATCTTACCCAGGTATAATAAACCATCATTCATATTTAAAAATACATAACTTATATCAATTAAAGTGATTCACAACATATTATTACTAAAATATTATATATATATATATATATATATATATATATATATATATATATATATATATATATACGCCAATAATAAATAACAATTAATCATATAAAAATTTTAAATATTATAAATATACACACCAATATTTTCAATCATTTCCTTTTCGTACAACTAGATTAAACATTATATTTTGAAAAAAAGAAAATTTTAGGATGAAATTTAATGTTTTGAAAAATAATAAAATATCCTAATTGTTCTCGGGTTCAAATTTGTTAAAAATGAGTAAATTATACAAAATCAACCTAATTGTTCTCGGATTCAAATTTGTTAAAAATGAGTAAGTTATACATAATCAACAGTTTTGCATAATCTTTCAAAATCAGTTTCAAATCCTAAACTAATCAATTATAACTTTACATAATTTAAAAGCAACTTAAAACATACAATCATTCATCATATCCATGCAATTTTAAAACAATTTAACTTTGCAGTGAACAAACTCACCCTAAATCATCCAATTTTATTAAACTTTATATCAAATTCAAAATTAATTAAAAAAAATTATAACTCATCTTATCTTAATTTATGTATTCTTAAAGAAATTACTCCAAAAGCCTATAAAAGTTTAGACAAGTCTTGTTTTTTATTATCTATAATTTATAAATCAAATATATCACTGTAAACCTAGTTTAACAAAGATATATTTATAATTTTAGGTACATTAATAACCCCTCCCTTCCACTTATAATTAGAAAATGAAAAATAAAATTTAAAAATATAATGGAAAAAAAAGAGTTTATCTTTATAGCATATTTATTTAGTTAGGATTGATTATCAAATAGTCATCATCTCATCTACACTCTCAAAAATCCAGAAAAGGATGAAAATTAACTTTAAAAAGTTAAAAGTTAAAAGAATTTATATATAAAAAAAAAACTTTAAAAAGTTAAAAGAGAAGTTACCGAATTTATTAAAGAATATTTTATTAATTGAAATTTCAAATTTATATACTCAACATAAAATAAATTTTTAATTTTTATTTCCTTCTAAGTGTTTTACGTTAAATTAAAACTGGATCTTTTATTTTATAAAAATGTTATTATACTATATTTCTATCAAATTTTATATATTTTAAATTGTATTTAAAAATATTATTTTTATTATTTACATTAGATATAACAAATATTTTATGTTATTAAAATTGATTATAAGTCACAGATTCGATAAAAAAAATATTATACGCATATATGAAACTAGGAAGAAATTTAAAATTCAATGTACTGAAAAATATAAAAACACAAAAATCGAGATAAATTTTTAATCTTAATTTTTCGCTCATTTGAGAGTATAGTTACGAAGAAAATTTCATATAATAGATTATGATTTTAACGGTTAGAAATTATATGTATAAATATTTTATTATTATTTATATAATTATTTTAATAATTTTATTATTAAATCTATTTATATAAGATTGTATATTGTAATAAAATAAATAATCAAAATAATTAATAAAAATATAATTTAATATATTAATTTCATATTTATTTATAATAGTTATAAATAATTAAAAAACCAAAATAATAAATGAAATAAAATATAAGTAAATAATTTCATATTTATCATTATATATTTAGATTTTAATAAATAAATAATTATAACGAAAACAGTACAAAATAATTAAAACAAAATAAAGTAATTAAAATTTTATATTCTATAAATTAATTTACTTTAATATATTATTATTTTAAAATATAACTTTCTATTTATAAATATTTAATAATAATTTTTATTTTAATTTAAAATTTATTTTAATTCTGATTTATATTTTAAGATTATTTTTATTAAATATTATTTCACTTCGCACTATTTTTTCCTTTTTTAAATTTCTTTTTTATTTCCCTTTCAATCCACACAAAGCATAAATGTTTTTATATTCAAATAATATTATAATTAATATCAAATAATCTAACTCATAAATATGTTACTTTTTAAATCTTATTATTTAGGTCCCGTCTTATTAATTAAATATTACTTACATTGTGGATTAGGATTACATTTAATTTTGTTTTTATTCATTTTTATTTTATTTTAAACTAATAAAAAAGTAATTTTTATTAGGAATTACAAAATTCTATTACTCTCACATCTTGTTTACTAAACACTTTTCATAATTTTATAGTGTTTTTAATACATTTTGAACCATTGAAGATAATGTGGTAAAAGATAATATATAAGACAGTGCACACAAAAAAATGCATTGCAGTAAGTAATTAAATTTAACTGTAGCAATCAAATATAAATAGGAAAAAAAAAACATGTGAACTTTTTACTTTAAAATTTTCAATTTTAAAGATTTGAAAATTGATATATCTTAGGCAATTTTTTCCCGACCTGATCATTTTTAAATTGCATCCCATCAGTTGAAGAAAAATGACTAAAATATCTTTCGATCTGGAATAATTCTGAAATTTGATTTTTGGAAGGTAAAAACTACATAGAAAGGATATTTTAGAAAGCAAAATTTACATAGTAGAAATATTATTCTGAAAGTCAGCTTACTCATTCTAGAAATAAGAATTTTAGAATGAAAATTTTGCTTTCCAAAATGTTAATTTTGAACTATAAAAACACTCTTTTCTAGATTTTCTATAATATCATTTTAGAAAATGAATTCCAGAAATTATTCTTTCTTCCAAAAATACCTTCCATATTTCATATTCCAGAAGTTTCTTTTGGAATTCAATTTCTGAAAACACTTTCTTCCCTATGTTTACTACTAAACCTTACTTCGAACCACCTTTCCTTTATTCTAAACAGCACCACTATATTTACCACACCTTGCCGGATCAATGGCACCCTCCACGAATAGTTTTTCAGCCACCGTGAACTATCCTTCTACATGCAACTCTTCAATTGAAATAAAAATGTAAAGGACATTTTTTATATTTCTGAAATTGATAGGTTCCAGGAACAAATTGATGAAGTGCAACTTAATTGCCTATATCTTATGCAATATGGGCTAATCCATGTTTCAATATGAAAAACGAAAGGCACTGAAAGGAATCTCAACTTGAATGTAGATAATGAATACATATTTAACTTGATCCGATATATACCAAATATGTATTTATTTATTCAAGTTTCACTTTTTCCCCAAAACTAAGTGTCTTTTAAATAAAAAGTAATAGTCAATTTTTTCTCATAAATTAAGGATTAGTTTTACAAAGACTTATATGGTTAAAATATTTATAAAATTAACTTAAGAAAATCCACCTTTACCTTAATGTTCGAACTGATACGGGTAGTATTAATTTACAAACTATTGAAAAGAAAATGTGTAGCAAAAAGCTATGAAGAAATACATTACTGCTATTAAAAGGATTCTTAACTGGGAGTTGACGTCCTTACCACCTGAGAAACATCCAATTTCAGTTAAACAAGTGTAAAATAGCAGGTGAAAGTGTTTATATATATATATATATATATATATATATATAATATTAACCATTAAATTTTGCAATAAATTAATTTAAAATAAATAGTTAGTTATATTTTAAACAAAGTTGTATGACTATGTAAGTACAAAGAAAAATTCTATTAATTTAAATATAATTGTATTATTATTCATTTTCAAATAAAATGCATTAATTTTTAGATAAGTTAATTAAAATGTAATAAACACAATTTTTCACACCATAGTTTATTTTACATTAAGGTGAATTTTACTTCAACTTCCCTAAATAACATAGACCCAATGCCTTCAAAGCCAAATGAAACTCAAACAACTACAGATGGTTAGAGGAACATGTCACAAAGCAAGTGGGTCCGCTTCATGTTAATTAACTTAAAGAAATGGAGTAAACTTCAACTATTATAGTCCCCAGCGTAACTTTTCCACCTACGTTGCCCAAGTAGCAGGCAAGGGTATTTGGTGGGAATGAACAAAAAGTCAAGGCCAAATATTCTAATCATAATAATTACAAATCAAAATGCAGATGTATGCACGGGCAGAATCACTTTTACCTATAGCCCCAAACAATGTAATACCAAGTCAATTATTCTTGTTTATATTATTTTCATTCTTAATACTAAGATTTTCTTTTTACATCTAATCAAAAGGTGTGCACACAAGATAGAAGAATACACAGCAGTCTTGCTCTAGATCATAAAAAACCATTTCCATGATTCACTTAGAAAACATCAAACTGATAAAGGAATAAATTACAAATTTTTACACGTCAAATTCTACACTACATCACTTTCCGCACAATTACTTTTACTTTTCCTAAGACTGCCTCATATCAAGCAAAGAACTTCCAATGCAGTTTTTTTTTTACCTATAGGAATTTAAAAAAATTACAATTATATATGTAATATAAATTCATGTCGTGGACAAAACCACTTGAACTTGTCATACAATGGAAGAATTTCATGTAATCTTGCAAATATTTCCGGTCTGTCCCATTATCACGTTTCAAATAATGTTTTCCGAATCAGATGGATGAAAAAAGATTCACCTTCTCCGACCTGTAGTAAAATATTTTCTTTTTACGTTTTGATTATGTAGCTGCTCTAGGTGCTTTCATGCCAAATCCATGCTTCACTTTCTCCACTCTGTTACATTGTCAAAAAAGCAAACATGATATTGGGAATATCAACAAACTTATAAAATGTCAAATACTGGAATCATATTGGGAAATGAAGTAAACATGATCATCTGGACTTAAGTTCAGGCAATGTACAGAGAATGAAAGAATAATCAATTTGGTGCATAAAAATGGTAAACTCTTCAATCGGAAGCATCAAACACGACCATAAAATTGAGAAGTAAACCGTCTGCAGGTTTGCTTGCCGGTCTCTACAGAAGCCTTCCGCATCTTTTAGTCCTTTGACCATATATTTTACATTTCAAATGTTTTTCTAAATATTCTATGTCATGCCAACATTTGACTGCTATAAACTTAATGCATGGTCGTGTGCAAGTAGAAGATATATAATGTTCAATAGAGGTGTAAATGGCTCGGGTTGAGTTGAGTTGAGTTTAGTCCAATCCAATCCAAATAAAAAAGGAAGATTACTATTAGAGAATTGGGTGCAACACGCTTTGGAAACAAAAAACATATGACAAAATATCACAAATGTACCCTGGATCACTAGTACCAAAAATTACCCAACTTTTCAGCTGTCTTATTTTCTTCATTATCACCAAAAAGTTTTGATGAGTAAATAGTGAACAATGAAGACACAAAAAAGAAAAATTTATGTACATTATATCCCTTTCACAGACAATTAAATGGTTCACAAAGCCTGCTACAGAACCGTGCCTCTCACCCTTTGTAAACCTATAATGATTTGCAGGATTATAATCGTTCTATATCTAACCTAAAAACCATCTTGCAAATTGCCAAGTGAAAATCTGTAACATGGAAACCTGTTCCAATCTAGGGCTCAAGATCATAAGCAACTGTGAAAATGTGGGTTGCTAGTCAAATGTGATGAAAATTGTGTTTTAGGAAATCAGTAAAAACATATCACCTCTATGTATAAAGTAGGACAAAGAGAAGAGTGCATTAAAACAAAAAAGGAAGAGTACTATTAGAGAATAGGAACAGAATAGCGCTTACGTTGGTGCAAGTTTGCCAAGGCTGTCCAGCTCTTCACCTGTGTCTTCATCCAGGACTCTCCCAGAAATTTCAATGATATATGATCTATCTCTTTCTGTGGGAAGTCCTCTCCCTGCTAGCAAATCCAAATCTTTCGGGTGAAGTTCCCTACCGTTTACAAAAACACCAGTACTCCCACCAGAACATTTTTCTGGCAGGGGATGATTGAACTCATCTATAAATGGCTGCAGGAGCAATCACTTCATTTAGTTAATATGACCAGGTTATGTCTCTAAGCATACAGCAAACAGGTTGTGATAGAATGGTATAACTTACAGGAATTATTCCAAGACAAGGCCCTCCCATGACACCCCAAAATCCAGCCCGAAAATCATACCTGTACCAACGAAGATCTATTAGTGCACTATACGAAATCAGCAGAAAATTTATAATTAGTTCAATGTAATTCTGTAAAAGGAATGTAGGCATTAAACTCAGTTTTATTTGGTCAATGGACATATACTACAGCAAATTGCAATTTAACTGAATCCATTAACTACAACAGGAGTTGATTGGAGCACTCAGATATAAATCAATCTAATCCATCAGGTATAAATGGTATGCAAGGTTACAACTTACAACTGACCGTAAAGCATACTAACCAATAATTTCCAGGCTGGATTGTTCCTGCTAGCTTTTCAGCCTTCTTGACAACACGATCAGATAATGGCTGCCCATTTACAGTAACACTGATTTTGCTACGATCATCTGTATGATTAGACCGGGAGAAATCTCGGAAGCTTTTCTTGATAATGTTTGCAAAAAATGATTCACCCCCTTTGTTGGATCTAGGATGATCGTGTTCTCGGGTAGCATCTCCAGAATCCTGGGAAACACCAGTGTGTGAATAATCATGGACATCCATCTCGGTTGCAAGTGCAGCCTCTTTCAATGAATTTTGACGTGATGACATCTTGTCCACTTTTGTCTTCTCTTGCTCTGACCGACTACTTTGGTTTCCTTTTCCAAACCGATTCACTGCATGGTTATTATTGGAGTAATCAAAGTACTCCTGTAGAGGCGAACCAGCAGGAGGAGGAGATAGAGACTCGGTTGTTGGCCGATGAATGGACTTAGTCGCCTCCCTTGGATCAATCATTGTTTCTGGACTATCTTCATCTTCAGAGGTACTGAGAGATGAAGAACGAAAACTTGGAATCTCCAGTGACTTGTTAGAGTTCAGAGCACCCATAGAGAGGGGCTCCCTGTCTACCGAATGAAAATCATAACCAGAATAATCATCAGATGAAAAGTTACCACCAGTCCTGTTCGCATGAACTCGGGAATGTGACAAACGGCTACTCACAACCTCATTAGAGCTGTTATCACCTCTAGAGGGAACTCCCTTTGTTTCTAAATTAGGAGAAATAATCAGCTTCTTATTGATGACAGAAAAGCTTATTTCCGAGGAACAAGCCCCACATTGCACTTTCTGCCGGCGATTTTTCACCAGAACCAATGCTTTTTTAGGGAGTAACAGCAACTCAGAGCAATTATGACATGAGATGAAGGGCGAACCACCAGCTACAGGATAGCAACGCTGGCTACTAGTAGCTAACATTACTTTACGAGGACGACTTCGAACAAAACTACCCATCTCAGAGTTGAAATCACTACCCCATCTTGCATGTAATTGTTTTTCACGATAAGTCCCAGGAGGAATGGCTGTTCTAGAATTATGAACTTGAGGACCAAATGCCCCTGGGATGTCATGATGGTATAACATAGGATCATTTGGAATATCAGGGAATCTGCTGTTAATGAATGAAGCTGGTGGTGCTGGCACCGAACCTCTTCGTTTGTTATCATAGCAATGGAAACAAGAGCAAGAAGATGGATGAAGCATTGCATTATTATGTGAGTAAAGTTCATATGAATCTGGATAATAGGGATGCAATGGTTGTTTTGGGTACTGGTGTGGACCTCTCCTCAGCATTTGGGATGCAAAAGGATCCCCATATCGGTTTGGATTATGCATTGAAGGAGGGAAGCTGGGCACAGCCATGTCATGACCACTTGCATAAGGATACGAATCATGATGATGATAATTGAAATGAGTGGAGCCTGCCACGTGCTTATCAGTGCCATAAAATTGCCTTGAAGTTCTGTTCAACCCTGATGATCCGTCTGAAAACCAAGGATCAGAAGCACCATAGGGATGGGGATCTGGTGGAATCGTCCTTTCATCAGGAATAATCTTTTCCTTTTGGTTGTTTACCAATTCAGAAGACTTACTGAGGTGGACCTTTAACTCGTCTAGCTTCCTTAGAAGCTCAGCTCGATCCTGCTCAAGGTGCTGAACCATGTTTGCACCATCTGCTTCATTGCGATTCCTCCACGATCCCATATAATTACTAGAAAAGCCATTCGAAGGTCCTTCATCAGGATACTTCGAAGTGGAAAATCTCACACTTTCCATATCAGCTCGTGGCTTTCTCCAAAACCCCTCCATCTCACTTCTCTCTCCATTCTGCCAATCAGAAATTCTCCCAGAGAATTTAGACCCATTCTCACGACTAATTCGAGACTTGTGTGGTTCCTCCTGTTCTCTTCCCATTGCTTTACCCACCTCATCTTTACTCCCATTGACATCAACATCATCATGAAATACCCCTTTCTCACCAATACCCTCCGATTGGTTCAGTAATTTCTCGTCCATGCTATCTACTTTATCCACATCCCTCTGATTTTCATCCCTTGAGGGACCACTACTGGACTTCGCATCAACGTCCGAAGCATCACTGCGATCCACTAAGCCTTTCTCCAATGAACTTTCCGATTTACCAGAATCTCCTCCAACTCCAACCTTCCCATCATCCGACAAGCTACCACTCACAAAGCCTTTATGCTTCGCTGCAAATTAAAATCAAACGCAACTAAAATTAGAAACCCAAAAGCTTAACCCGTTTCCAATTTCTTTCCCACCACAAAATACACGATCATTATACTCTGCCGCAAGTAAGACGCAAACAAAAACTGATTGAAAGTACGAGATCGTTTACTAACAATGAAGTAAAACATAGAACTGCAAATTTCAACCACAATTTAGTCTAACAAGAATGTCTTCATTTTATTAAAGAAACTTGGAAGCACGTCAAAATCAAAAAGTGAAAACAGAACCAACGTGACAACACGAGAGGGGGAAAAAAGGTACCTCGAAGAACCGCACCACAGCCACCACATTGATAAACAGAGTAATCGGCGAGTTCGGGGAGAAGATTTTGACACTTTGGGCAACGCACCAATCGCACCTTGGCCGTGTCCGACATGAAGAAACGTTGAAGAAAAAGGGACTAGGCAAAGAGTATCAACAACAGCCGAGAAGAATAAACGTTGAAGCAAGCACATGAGAAACGAAATGAGAAGAAAGCATATAAAAGAGAGTGTTTGTTTCTCCCTAAAGTGAATGCTTGGCTTCTTGGAAACACCAACGTTAGAAAGGGAAGGGTCGAAGGTGGTGATGTCGTTAAACAAACAACGCTTTCTTTCACAAAGTGAAAGCAATAGGCTCAGACAGAGTGTGTGTGTGTGTGTGTGAGAGAGAGAGAGAGAGACTCAAAAGAGAAAGAGAAACTCTTTTTCTCGCTTTTTCTTTTGGCGCTGCAGCTGCTGCTGCATCTTCTTTTGGGTTTTCTTAGTGTTTTTCTAGGAATCCAAGCACCAAAGACAAGGAAAAAAGGAAGAAGGGGTAATTAAGTAAGAGTAACAGCGGGGACAAAATTTCCTCTGGGAATCTAAGAATCTGGGGAGGTTAAACTCCGAAAGCTGAAATTATAATGGAAAATTACTGAACCCTCCTGATTTAATTTGCGTGTTGGGCTTGAGAGAGAGAGAGAGAGAGAGAGAGAGGGATTAAAAAGAGTGTACGAGAAAAACACGGGATCATTTTCCAAGGTTGTAGTGTACTGGTTCTATGCCAACGAGGAGAAACGACCAAATAATTGTGTCCAAAAACCGAAATGAGAAGGCAGTAAAACGACGTCGTTGGAGGATTCCACTTTGGTGCGTTTTGGCTACATGCCTAATTTGTGCATAGGGTAGCAGTAGTTTGAGACAGAAACCAAAATCTAAAACCGGAACTTAGTGGGTTAGAATGGAAGTGGAAGTGTGAGGTCAAGATGATGACTCTCTTCTCTTCTTTTCTGCTCTCTTTGCTCTGCTTACACTGATGCAGCAATCACTTCTCAATAGGGACTTTCTTCCATTCCATTGGATTCTTATGAAAATTCCAATGCATATTTACTATTTCCTAAGATCCAAAATATTCAAACTATTTATATATTCTTTTTATGAATCTCTCAAAATATTTAGCTTATTTAAATGCATCTAATCACATATTTAAGAAATAAGATTAGCTATAAATGATGTCTAATCATATTGGATAATGCACGTTTACTAATGCCACCACAACTCTAGTGTTGGTTAACCTTGCAATGGGGAAAATGTTGCTACAATTATGCGGCTTGTTATACAAAGTCATCATAGCATATGCATATTGGGGGTTGTTTACTTGCCAAATACTTTATGCGTTGTATTTTGAATTTTGATACCGTTGAGTCAAGAGGTTTTTTTTTTTTTTTAAGAAAAATATATATAATATATGTTTTTGCAATTAGTGTGAATTGGTTTGGGTTCAATATTCTTAATTTTTTGTTAAATATTTATAAAATAATGTTTTTCATCTTTTCAAAATTCAAATCAATAATTGTTATTTTTACTATAATAAACTGTCGACTAACTACTTAACATAAAGTCCTATTTTTATTTTAGGTTACATGTCACTTTTTATCTTTTTCATATTTTAATGTTTTTATAATAAGTTTTTAAAGTTTGTATTTTATCATTTTTATAAATGTTTCAATTATTTTAACTAAAACGTAAAATAGATTAACATATTTAGCATATTTAATTAATAGACTTATTTGTTAAATCGATTATCTTATTTGATATTTTAATTGAAAAAATAAAATGAACTTAAAAAAAAAAAAAAAAAAAAAAAAAAAAAAAAAAAAAAAAAAAAAAATAAAAAAAAAAAAAAAAAAAAAAAAACTTAAAAAAAAAAAAAAACTACATTCGAAATTTAATATACCAAATAAAAATGTAAAAAAACCAACAAAAAAAAAAATAGTCTTTATTTTAAGTTTCATTTAAGTTACGCTGAAGCATGTCTACATAACACTATATGAAAACATGATTCTTAAAGGGAAAAGAATGAAAACCACCCTTTTTTTAGTAAACAACTCCATTTCATTAAGATATTTAATTAAAACATAAATTAAATTATTTAATAAAATAATAATAAAAATGATAATAAGGTGGTGGTATAAAATTACGTTGTGAATCTATTGTCACTCTTCCTTAATATTACCCTAGAATAAATATTATTTAAATAAATGTTAGATAGTAAAAACAATGTTTTGTAAAATTTTAGAAAGACATACACCAATCAAAAATAATAATTTCAACTACGTTTTTGATTTTGTAACGTTTCATACAGTTCACACCCATATACCTATTTTGAGCATGCGAAAATTATGTTAATGGTAAAGTTGAATTTTTCTTTCATACCTACATCAGGAAACCAACCAAGTCAGATAGAATTAGTAAATAGTAGGGTTTCTTTCAGTAAATTGAGAGACATACCTATTTCAGTAAATTACACAGCTATTCTTTCTGTTTTTTTATACAATATATTAAGGATATAAGCGTAATGTTATTAAAATCATTAAAGAATCCTTTGTAAATATTCAAAAAGGGTGGTATAAGACGAAATAAAAAAAGTTTGAGAAAGCTAGTTAGTTTAGGTCATTGGCCTTGTTGTGTATCTACTAATTTGTGGCATACCAAAGATCGGTCCAATATTCCTCAAAGTTCACGAATTGTTGTGTGTGTACACGTGATATTCATAACTATTTATTGCATCAATGATTAACATTATTTATGTTATCCCTCCAAATAAATTACTTGTTCTGGAGAAGTTTGTTTTGTTTTGTTTGTGATAAACTTTTAAGAATAAGGCTACCATGACCGTTTGTCTGTAAGTTTATTTTATTTTGTTTTGTTTTGTAAATTAACCCATAAAAATAAAACAATCCAACATTGTAAACTAATATCTAAATGAACACTTATCAAATTAGTTAATTGTAGCTTTTGTGAACTTTAAGATTAAAACTCAATAAGATATTTTAAAATAGAATCAAAATTGTCTCTCTCTCTCTCTCTCTCTCTCTCTCTATATATATATATATATATATATATATATATATATATATATATATATATATAT
>Ga0209489_107646_pt1 | contig 15795 bp, 12 predicted proteins | sample SiratrowhiteBW_FD_187527 | JGI IMG/M metagenome (GOLD analysis project Ga0209489, IMG submission 187527) | Root nodule microbial communities of legume samples collected from California, USA - Siratro white BW (SPAdes) (version 2) | ecosystem: Host-associated > Plants > Roots > Nodule | place... | reverse complement strand
AAAAAAATTAGTCATGAAAAATTCAGTTCCATTATCACTTCTTATTACTTTTATTCCTGTCTCAAATTGTGTTTGAATAAAAACAACAAAATCTTCCAAAATCTTAACAACTTCAGATTTTTGTTTAAAAGGAAAAACCCTTGTGTACCTTGAATAATCATCAACTATGGTCAAAAAATATTTATGACCATGAATTGATGTAAATGAGTATGGTCCCCACACATCAACATGAATCAAATCAAAACATTTTTTAGATTTAGATTAACTAAGAGGAAAGGGAAGTTTTTTTTTCTTTGCAAAATGACAAATATCACAAATGAAAGATTTATTATATTTAACAAAAGGAAATTTATTTTTGATAACATCTAAAGATTTGTTTGAAATATGCCCTAATCGAAAATGGCAAAGGGTTTCGAGATCACTAGCAGTGAAATTGACAATATTGGTGATATGTGGAGATTTGACAGGTTTGATTTGAAGGTTTTGATAAGAAGGGACCCTGAGTATATAAAGTCTACCTTGCATCTCAGCTGATCCAATCATTTTCAATGAGGTTTTGTCCTTAATATGACAACCATTAGAATAAAAAACAATCACACAAGACAAATTATCAATTAACTTTGCTATTGAAAGAAGGTTAAAAGTGAAGTTAGGAATATATAAAACATTATCTAAGACATGATCTTGATTGATAAAAACACTTCCAGAATAATTTGCAAAGACTTGATTTCCATTTGGTAATTTGACAGAGATAGGATTAATTTGATGATATGAAGTGAAATGACTCAAGGATGAACAAATATGATCAGTAACACCACTATCAATAATCCAAGAACTAAAGAAAGAGAGAAATTTATTACCAATGTGTGTTGTTGTGTTGGAAGGAATATCAGAGATTTGATTAGAGACATTGTCACTGGATTTAGATTGTTGTAGAAGGGTTAACAATGTTTGATACTGTTCTGGAGTAAAACTAATATGCTGATAATGTACCTCTGACCTTGAACCTTCATGATTCTGCTGATTATTATTACAGTCTGTTCCATGATTTTTAAACTTGAACTGAGGTGGAAAACCATGCCTTCTATAGCACGTATCAATCACATGTCCTGTCTTTCCACAATGACTGCAGACATTAGAAGTATATCGTCTTCCAAAACTACTTCTGTTAGTATCATTCGTTATTTTTGACTGATCACCAAAAATTTGTCTCTCTTGGTGTGTACCAATAGAACAAACCATATGTTGCTGAGAACTATCATGATAAGGTGAAAAATATTTTGAGGGGTCAATAATTTCGGCCATGATAAATGTAGCAACCAGAGTTCTGATACCATATTATGAAAATGAAGAGAAGAACAAAGATGAACAAAGTACACGAGAATGAAAATATTATTATGAAAATAAAGAGAAGAACAAAGATGAACAAAGGACATGAGAATGAAAATATGCTCTTTGTTTTTCTGTGTGATTCATTCAAAATAAAGAACTGAATATAAAATTATTACAATCTGATAATGTCATAAAAATAAATAAACAGAATCGATGATAATTTGATTCTACCATAAAGACAAAATTACATAATTAGTTTTCTTTTAGAAGCCTTCTATCCATATCCTCTAAAACTAGGTTGCATGTGGAAGAAACTACAAAGGAAGAACCACCCATTCGAAGGAACTCAGGCATCAAGAGGCTCTAAGAGAGTGAGAGTTCTAGCAATCATGGGGACCATACCACGAACTAGCTTCCCTGCTTGGCTACTGAGTCGTCTTGGTCTAGATCATTGATTGAGAAATTCATGTTGGAAAAGATAATAATCGGTTGGGAGCGTGGTGGTAAATAACTCATCGAGTTAATGCTCCTGAAGTTCCTCTTTCCGACAGAGCTAAATGCACCACCACCTGCAAAACCTCCTGCAATGGTTTCGACTGAACCGAATTGAATATCAATCATGTTTACTGACCTTTCAGGAACGTGGAGTTCATGGTGGGTTATTGGTACTAAACCGAATTGAATGTCCATGATGTTCACCGACCCTGCCGCGATGTTTGGGTCTTGTTGGGCATTTCCTGTTCCTGCTTCTGGTTGCGGTTCTCGAGCTTTTTCCTCTTCGGGTGCGTGGCGACCTTTGCCTCGACCCCTACTATGATGGAAGCGTCCTCTATGTCCTCCCTTCATGCCAAATGGCCTGAAATTTCCACTTGTTGGTTGTGCTTGTCCCATTTGAATGAACCGGGTTAAGGCTCCAGATTGAATGAGCTCTTCTATAATGTCTCAGACCTTAAAATAGTTCTTGGTATTATGCACGATGTTCTGATGATAGCTGCACCAAAGTATCGAGTCCGCTTAAGATGTGGTCGCTTCAGACAAGGGAGTTGGACAAGTTTCAAGTTGCAAACTTCTGGTAAGATGGTCTCGTAACTAGTATTTAAGGAAGTGTGATACTCGAATCTCCCTGACCGACTTCTCTTTGCAATAAGAGGATTATTGTCAGGCTGATTAGTAATTAGGTAGTGTTGTTATTATCGAGATAACTAGATAACTTGTGATTAGTAAAAAGAATACGGTTAGAATAATTAAGTAAATGTGTTATTGTCAGGATAATAGGTAAAACATTATTATATATAATTATTACCTGAAAAGTATTAGATTTGAACATTATTATATATTATAACTTGAAAAAGTGTCAGATTTCTTAATTAATTTTTCACACTCTTTTCAAACTGTTATTATCAGGATAATTTGGTAATTGTCTTATTGTCAAGGTAATTAAGTAATTGTGATCAGAAAAAACATTATTATCAGAGTAATTAACTAACTATGTAATTGTCATGATAATAAAGATAAATAATATATTATTTGAGAATTTAATGTTGCGTTAATTAAGATTGTTTTTATACAGGCGTTTGTCATAATTTATAGCTCCTGAAGTTTTTGATTTTCAAGAAGGTAGTACAGTGGTTTGATGTGATTAATTAATTTTTCACACTCTTTCCAGGCATTTATTATTTGAGTAATTAATTCGGTAACTGCGTTATTGACAAGGTAATTAGGTAACTGCGTATTATCCGGATAATTTGCTAACTGCAATCAGAAAAAAAAAAAAAAAAAAAAACAATAATGTTAAAGTGAGATGACAAAAGATTTTGTTTAGCAGTCCTATAAATGAAGTGAAAAATAATGAATGAGACATAAAAGACGTAAAAACACATGTCTGAATTTCTAAAAAACAAAACTAATTATCGTTAAAAGACATAATTTGATACATCATCTTAAATCATATATACTTTTTTTCCGATTAAGTTCTGTTAAGAGAAAATTATTATTGTTACAATATACTATTTTAAATAAAATTTATAATAATAGTAATAATAATAATAAATAATTGGTAGGTGTTGTTGTTTGATATATTATGATGTATGTATATTATTATAAAATCATTTAAAAAGTTTAATATCGTTACGAATTACAATACAATTTGATTTTATATTTTCTAATATGAAAAATCATTTCTCTTATCAAATAATAAAAGATAAATATAAAAATAAAGGTATTTATTTATATTTAAACTATTCATTATTTTGGTAACAGTAGTGAAACATGATAATTGTATCAAAGATGAATATGTGAGAACTAAATAATTTCTCTTCATTTAAAGTTTATTTTGCTCTTTATATATGTAATAATTATTACAATATTAATAATCATTAAATGTTCAATATTATTAAAACAAACCAATTATGAATTTAAATTTTCATCTATATATGACTAAGTTCAAATTTCCTTAACAAAACGCTAAGAAGAATTACTACACAGATGAAAATAACTAAAAAATTGTGATTGGACTTAAAATGATAATAATACCAAATTATTATGATATAATTGTATTGGGTTATAAATTTAATTTATTTTTTGAATCAATAAAATTTATGAATAAATATTGTAATAAATAATATTGATAATTAAGAAAAATAATTTAAAATTTGTATTAAAAAGTGATTTATTAATTGGAATAAAATTAAAATATAGAAGTTATTCAATTATTAAGATTAAAATAATACTAATAAATCAAACTTAGAAATGTAGTTCACATGAGAAGTTCTCATGCAAAGATTGTTGAAGCGGGCTATATATACTTAGATCTGTCTTTCGAAATATATACTAATGTAAGTCTATCTATGACTAAATTATAACGTCAATGTTTTTATAAAAAATGATTTTATCAATTGTAATATAAATTAAAATATAGAAGTTATTCACTTATTAGAATAAAAATAATAATAATAAACACATCATTTTTTTTATAAACGTATTTATATCCCTTTTTTAATTACATATACTTAATAATGAATTTATTGTTTTACCTTTAGATAATTATATATAATATAATATAAGTATGTTTTTGTTAATTACTTCGTTGTTTTTGTTAATTAGTTGGTTAAGCATGGCACATCATCATTACATATTCTTAATTAATAATTTACTATAAAGTAAAGTATAACTATTTTTTTTTTCATTAAAGAATCACAACTAACATTATGCTCCAAGAGTTTAACTAGGGATGATGCTGAACAAGATGAAAAACACGTGTGTATGACATATTTTACAAATGTTTCTGCACATGCAGCACGAAAACTGATTTTTTTTAAGGACAACTAAATTATGTTGATGTTTGTGGAGGTAGGAAGCTGATTGTGCGCCAATAGTGGAAGGATAAGTAATGCTGAAAAAGATGAAGAACATGTGTATTGTATATTTCACAAATGTTTCTGCACATGTAGCATGAAAGTTATTCGTCTCTCGAACAACCATGCAGCAGAACTCGTCCCTCAAAACAAACATGCAAGATGACAAACTATTCGTGTATTACAAACAAAGAATTCTTCTTAACAACTATCTGACTTTCTGACATCAGTTCAATCTTTGTTATTTGATTCAAAATAGTATATATAACAAATACGTCTTACATTTTGTTTTTATATTATTTATAAAAAATAAAAAAGAATAATATTTAGCACTATTAAAGAAACCTATAAAACTCCAGTATAAATATATTATATGTTTATTGGATAAAATTTTTCTTTCAATTTTAAAAACCCAAAAATAACATATACATATATACTATATGTTTATTGGATAAAATTTTCCTTTCAATTTTAAAAACCCAAAAATAACATATATATTTCTAATACCATGGTCATAATGTCCATTTGGGAACACAAATATTTATTACATATATCATACTTGTAATTTACATTCATAATTCCCACTTATTTTCAATTCATTCGAGTATGATTGTGTTAAAAAAAAAATAGAAAAAAAAGTTATTTCAAAAGTTTATTGTTACATAGAGTTTCAATAATTTTCTGTATACCACTAAAAAATTCCATATATTTTCTTAAGTTATTGTTTAATTGTTAATATATTGAATCAAAAGACCATATATATGATAACAATGGTGATAATAAAGCAGAAAAATGTATAATGCTTTAGTTAAATGTAAAATAACTTGTACAAAATTATGTAATTTATTTGGATCTGAGATTCATTAGAAGCAAAAACAATAATAAAATCAATTAGGAACAAAAGAAAATCAAATAAATAAACTAATGAATAATATTCACATAATTAAAGGAGTGATATAACAACTTTAACTCAATAAGAATAAATAAAACCATATGGTATTATGAAACCATTGAATGACTTTGACTAAAGTTAGAACTTATTAAGTTTAATATATTAGTTCATTTTAAAAAAAAAATATAAGTAAAATACAGATATATTTTGAAAGTGATAATACTAATCAATTAAATTTCATTTTAAGTAGGCTAGACTTGAAAATCAATTCAAATTTTATACAGTGATAATACAGTGAACAGTACAATGCTCTGGATTAGATTGGGTTTGATACTTAAGTTGGAATTTTGGTAAGATAAGTCAGATTTATTAATGGATGAGCACTTGATGATCATACAATATTTACAATCTCGTGATGGGTGGTGTGATCATGTGGCTTCTGCTGCTGCATGGAAAATGAAATGATGGAACCTTTCTTCCTTTCTTGCCCTTCATTTCCCTCCAATGGTGTCTGTCTCATAATGGACAGCAGTGCACCGCGCCTCTTCAACCAACCAAACAACTGAACCAATCTCCTATCTTCTCATTTCAGACGCATCTACATAATTCTGCCAACTCTGTATTGATATTAACAGCATGTATTCATTTAGATCTACTTTTCCTGCATGCTTCTATTCAACCACTGTATAAATCCAAGTGCTATCAGTCATAGTTGTACCGAAGCACAATAAACCCAGTGAGCAGCTATGGAGATGAACAAGGATAGTTCAGAGGGAGTGGCAGCGGAAGTGTCTGGTGTGGGATTACCATACGCACCAGAAAACTAGCCGCAAGACGGCGATATTTGGAGATGGAAAACCGGTCGGAGAGTTGTGCCTAAGGGTACACACTTTCAGGACCGGTATCTCTATTTGCCAGAGCGACTGAAGAAAGAAAAGGAAGAGAAGGAGATACAAGGCTCAGGCTCAGGCTCAAAAAAGTCGCGACACATCTTTGCGACCAAGGCCGTTCTTAGAAAATACATCCATACATATTTTCCGGAAACCGATTTTGAATCCTTTTTAAAAACTTTCTCCTGGAGGATTCCGGCTTTGTTAGATTTTGGTATCTTTTCTTCTGTCACTTATTTTTCTCTATCAATTTCCTTTTTCATGTTTTACGCTGATCCTAAGAAATCAGCGACACACTGTTATGTCCGTTTTGCTTATTAAATTGATATAAGTACTTATGCTGTTCTGCATCACAGGCCTTCCCGTCCCTATTGCTGCCCAACCTATTCGAGAAGCATGTGGCTCTTCTCTCTTGCATGGGGCTGCAAAGGAGCTGCTGCATTATAGAGGTGAAGGTTTCTGCATTTTTAAATTTATCATCTTTGGCTTTGACTTGTGACAAATCTGTAAAATATTAAAAAACAGCAGAAAAAGGAGAAAAAGCCTACTGGCCCATGACCGAACACTCAAAGGATGAAAGAATACAACAAAAAAAAAATAACTTCAAAAATAAAGGAGAATGATTCAAGAGAAAGGAAAAGAACCTTTAGAAGATTTTTACTTCTCAAAATGTCTTGATACAAATGACAAATGACTAGCTCTATTTATAGTACTCATGGGAATATTCTAGACTCCTAATTAATTTGAACATCCCAACTACCTTATTAATTGTAGACTTCCCAACTACCCTATTAACTTTAGACATCTCTAGAATATTGTAGACTTCTCCCAACTATTCTACCAATTATATAAAAGTCTAGAATATTGTAAAACAAAAAATCAACTTTATTTTCAACACTCTCCCTTAAAGTGATTTTTTTGGATATTAACCCGAGTTTGGCACGAAGGAATTCAAATGAAGTCTTAGAAAGCGACTTTGTGAAAATGTCGGCAATATTTTCCTCACTTCTCACTTCCAATGCGTTGATGGTGTTGTCAAGAACCTTTTCTCTAATAAAGTGATGCTCGATCTCAATATGCTTGGTTCTTGCGTGAAATACTGGATTATTGGTGAGCCTGAGAGCACTTTGATTATCTCCAAAAAGTGCAGTTGACTTAGTTATAGGAAGATGTAAATCGTTCGCAAGTCTTTGAAGCCAAATGTATTCTTGAGCAGTAAGAGCAATAGCTTTGTACTCTGGCTCTGTAGTTGACAAAGAGACTGAATTTTGTTTCTTGCTACACCAAGAAATACTTGTACCGCTACTAAGAAATACATATCCTGAAGTGGATCTTCGATCATCCAAGTCTCCGCCAAAATCAGCATCGGTAAAACCAACTAGAGAGGAGGTAACTTTCTTCTCAAAAAATAGACCTATGTCAAGAGTTGAGTTGACATATTTCAAAATCTTTTTTGCTGCTTCTAAGTGAGGTTTCCTTGGTGATTGCATAAATCTGCTAACCAAACCAACTGAAAAGGAAATATCAGGTCTTGTGATAGTTAAATATAAAAGACTGCCGACAAGAACACGATAAGGCTGGGGATTGGCCAAAAGTGATCCTTCTTCACGCCTTAACTTCTTGTTTGCCTCCAGCGGAGTTGAACACCTTTTGCTTTGATTCACCCCAAATCGTTCTACTAACTTCTTGGCATAACTTTCTTGAGAAAGAAAAATACCACTTGCCAAGTTTGTCACCTCTAAGCCAAGAAAGTGATGTAGCTCCCCCAACTTCTTGATATCAAATCTGATGACCAACTCATCTTGAAACTTATCAACTTCCATTTCATCATTGCCTGTTATTATCATATCATCCACATACAACAACACAACAAGATGCAAACTTCCTTGTTTTTTAACAAACAAGCTAGGGTCTGAATCCGAAGCTTGATAGCCACAAATTGTAAATACTGAGAAATTTTATCATACCATGCACGCGGAGCTTGCTTGAGCCCATAAAGAGCCTTTTTAAGCTTACACACATAATTAGGATGGGAGTTAGAAACATAACCTGGAGGTTGTTCCATATAGATGTCTTTATCCAGCTCCCTATATAAGAACGCATTCTTCACATCAAGTTGCCATAACTTGCAATCATGGAGTGCTACTAAGGCCAACACCATGCGAACAAAAATCATCTTGGCTACGGGGCTGAAAGTTTCTTTATAGTCTTCTCCATATTTCTAAGAGAAGCCTCGAGCTACCAACCTTGCTATATATCTTTCAACACTCCCGTCCGCTTTTCTTTTGATTTTCTATACCCATTTACAAGAAACAGGTTGTACATCTTTTGGCTTGGGAACAAGGCTCCAAGTTTGATTTTTCTCGAGTGCCTTCATTTCATCATCCATTGCAAGCTCCCATTCTTTGTTTCCTTTTGCTTCTTCAGAGGTATGAGGTTCCTCATCATCAATGGGACCTGCAAAAAAACAAGAATATGTGCTTATAAAATTTTCATCTCTGTAGCATGCAGGTTTGACAATGGTTCTCTGTGGCCTCTCAGATCTGGTTGCATCAATTGATTCTTCTGGACGTTGCAGCTTGGAATGTTGAGTGCTTGAACTCCCCCTTTCACCTTGCTTCTCTGAAAGATTATCAGTTATGTCCAATTCCATAATTTTAGGGGTTGAATTTTTAGCCCCTTTTTGGTCAGTTACCATTCCTTTGTAATATAGAGAAATTTCATCAAAAACAACATCTCTAGAAATAATAGAAAGATGAGTTTTTTGGATCCATACACTTCCAGCCTTTCTTCCTTTCATCATACCCGACAAAAATGCATTTTCTTGCTTTTGCATCAAGTTTAGTTCTTTGAGATTCGGGCACATGGACATAACAAATAGACCCAAAAACTCTAAGATGTTTAACACTCATTTTTTCTTTGAAGATAAGTTCATATGGTGACTTCATGTTAATTAGAGAAAGTGGCATTCTACTAATCACATAAGTTGCACATTGCATACCTTCCGCCCATAATGCTCTTGGTAAATTCTTTGCATGCAACCAACTTTTACAAGTTTCCGTTAAATGCCTGATCTTTCTTTTTGCAACCCCGTTTTGTTGCGGTGTCTCGGCACATGTGAGTTCTCTCTTAATGCCATGCTTTCTGTAAAAAGTTAAGAATTCTTCAGAAGTAAACTCACCTTCGTTGTCAGTCTGCAACCGCTTGATTTTGGAACCAAACACTCCTTCTACCACCTTCTTAAACTCCAGAAATTTGTTAAACACTTCTGATTTGTGCTTAACAAAGTATACCCATGTAAATCTGCTATAATCATCAACAAAAATCAACACATAAGAGTATGCAGAAAATGAGGGGGTTCTTGTCGGACCCATCAAATCACTATGAATAAGCTCTAATGGAGCTGTACATCGACTCGTGGATTTGTCAAAAGGAAGTCGATGTGCTTTTCCAAATTGACAACCTTCAAACACTTCACCTTCACCAAAACTTGACAGATTAGACAAACCATTTACCAATTTTAATTTTACCATGGTCTTTAATTAATCCATGTTAAGATGCCCGAGTCTAGCATGCCATAAATGTGAATTATCATTGTTGCTCATTTTCTCAATATATGAATCGAAAGCAGACAAAACAAATAAGTTTTTTACTCTCTTACCGGTGTGAACAACATCAGCCTTGAGCTCCTTAATATTCCGCAGAAACTTCACATCACGTGGACCAAATAACACAAAATTTCCAACATCAACAGCATTTGCGACTGAGAAAAGATTTTTCTTCATACCTGGAACATGGAAGACACTATTAAGTGTAATAGAATCTTCTTGGTTTCCATTTATAACAATAGTGTCTTCATTTTCCACCTGATGAACTGTGTTGTCGGCCGTGACAATGGCTTCATTCCCATTATACTCTTGGAGGCTGGAAAACTTGGATTGGTCTCCCGTTAGATGATGACCGCAACCGGAATCTACGATCCAGTCATCTTCAAAGTTGATGGAAGCCAAGGCATCTACAGATTTTGTCTCCGCAACAAAACACTTCCCCTAGTCTTCTTCCTCCTCAATCTTGTCAGCTACATTGCTCTCTCGTAATTTAACTCGGCAAAATCTTTTGATATGCCCAGTTTTGCCACACTGATAGCATTTGAAAATCTTCTCATTGGAGGTAGTGTTAGAAGACTCACCATGTACTCCACTCAGACTGGAGTTGCTTTGGTCATATGGGCGAGAGGTTGAGCTATTTTGATTTCCTTTATTCTTGACAAACTTCTGTCTTGCCATGAGAGCACTCCCTTCTACTTCTTTTATTGAGACACTAGCCATTTGCTTTGCTAGTGACTCTTGAGAGGATAGTAGATTCTCGAACTCCTCCAAGGATGGTTGTTGAACCCATCCTTGTATCGATGTCACATATGGAATGTACTCCCGCTTCAATCCTTGAATAATAATTCTTCTTATCCGAGCTTCAGAAATTGCCTCTTCTGGATTTAACAAGGAAATCTCTAAACAAAGATTTTTAATTTTAAGAAAATACTCAGAAATGGAGAGATTATCCTGCGTGGTGTTAGCGAGCTCATTCTCCAAAATCTGAAGTCGTGCTTCATCCTTCTTATTGAAGAGTCTGTCAAGAGTCCGCCAAATTTCATGGGCTGAATTACACCGCATGATGTGATCGAACAAGCTGTGAGAAATCGACCGCTTCAACACGAACTCCGCTTTTGCATTCAACTGCTTCCATCTTTTGAATGTATCAGCATTTCCTTGCTCGTATGTGAGAGAAGTTGTATTACTCCCGTTAACAACATCCCACAAATCTTCATCAATGAGGTAAGACTCCATACAAGTCCTCCATACCTTGTAGTTGGACTGATTTAATACCTCAATACCAAGTCCACTACGACCACTTGAATCCATTCTTGAGGTATCGGTTGATTTTTCTACCCAGGGATCTTGACACCCGATACTAGAGCACTGATGGCTCTGATACCATGTAAAATGTAAAAGAACAGCAGAAAAAAGAGAAAAAACCTGTTGGCCCAAGACCGAACGCTCAAAGGATGGAAGAATACAACCAAAGAAGAATAACCTCAAAAATAAAGGAGAATGATTCAAGAGAAGAGGAAAGAACCTTTAGAAGACTTTTACTTCTCAAAATGGTTTGATACAAATGACAAATGACTAGCTCTATTTATAGTACTCATGGGAACATTCTAGACTCCTAATTAATTTGAACATCCCAATTACCTTATTAATTGTAGACTTCCCAACTACCCTATTAATTTTAGACATCTCTAGAATATTGTAGACTTCTACCAACTACCCTAGTAATTATATAAAAGTCTAGAATATTGTAGAACAAAAAATCAACTTTATTTTCAACAAAATCTTATGCATTCTTCTTCACGTACCGAATGTTTTGTGTTTATTTTTTAAGATAATGGCATTGTGATGGATCTCGATGGCCATTCTGAAGATAAGGCCATTCTGAGGTTGGAATCTTATGACTTTCCACCCCTTCCTTCAATACATGACGGTGAGATTGATCAGGTTCTTTAGGACTTTAAAAAGTCGCAGGAACATGAGTACGAGGTGGTTCAAAATACACTTCAAACACAAAAGACCTATCTTCAACAGCTGCATCAGCGACTGCAATTTGAAGAAAATGGTCAAAGCTCAACTGCTGCATCATCACATGCTGTAAGAGAAACAAAGAAAAAGATACGTCGGGAGCTGAAGAAATTTGAAAAGATGAAAAAGATAGCCCATGGTTTTGGGAAGACGCCTAATTGTATTATAAAGAACCACTTTCGGCTTTAAAATGTAGATTAAATTGAATAAATAATCTGCAGGTTTTGCCAGTTTGAATTTTCTCAAATTTTCATTGCTCTAGCTGTATTTGGTGTTACTATCACGTATGGGTGATAAGGAGGTATTATTATCTGCATCAACTGGAGCAAACATGGCACAAATAGTAAATGAAAACAGTATAAGCTTAGGTAAGATCTTCGAATTCATTAAACCGTGGGGTAACGGGATGCAAGTGGGTAATAAGGTGGTGTGGACTAGGTGTAGAGGCATTCCTCTCCAGTGCTGGACTGATGATTGCTTTCAAAAGATAGTTCATCCTATTGGAACAATCGTGGAGGTTGACGAGGCAACTAAAGGATGGGGGGAGTGATTATGCCCTAGAAGGTATTAGAATTGTAGGTTTCTGCTGCATGGGTTCTTAAGAGAGAAAACCTGGATGATAATAGAAAAACGTAAAACCAGAATGAGAGACATATTGCATGAGAGAGAAAAAACTGAATATTTTTTTAAAAAGTGTATTACAAGCTTTCAGAGAGCATCTATATATAGGTACATGCTTTTTGTTACTGTTATTGGAACTAACAAACAATAGTTAAAACTTATTAGCTCCCTTTAAGCGGGATCATGTATATTCATAATTCCCAACTTACAAATCATAGTGTTGTACTCCACTATGATTGAGAATAAAAGATAGCCATTGCATCTCGCATGTTGCAGCAGCTAAGGCACGGTACTCCACTTCTGATGAGGATTTAGATGTGGTGGTTTGTTTCTTTAATTTCCATCTGATTAAGGATGATCCCAGGAAGACGCATAAGTCGGTGGTAGATCTTCTGGTGTGTTTGCATTAAGCCCAATCAGAATCTGCAAATCCTTTCAGCTGTATCTTTGAATTGCTTGGAAAATAAAGTTCCTGTGCTGGTGCTTTTTTGATATAACGTATGATCCTTTGTGAAGCTTTGAAATGATGAATGGTTGGAGCGTTCAAAAATTGACTCAAAAATTGAACTGCATAGGCAATGTCTGGTCTGGTGTTTGTAAGATATAGTAGCTTTCCTATTATTTTCTGAAAAGAAGTTGCATCGTAAGCTTCTGCCTCTGTATCAAATAAGCTTGTTGTGTCTTTGGCCATGGGAGAAGTAGCAGGTTTGGCTCCAACTAAACCAGTCTCAGAGAGTATGTCTATTGCATACTTAATTTGATAGATGTGAATACCATTATGTGATCTAGCCACCTCGAGTCTGAGAAAATATTTTAACTCTCCAAGGTCCTTCACTTTGAAAGTTTTATCCAAATATTTTGTAACTTGTTGTATCTCATTTTCCGAACTTCCTGCAAGAATTATGTCGTCCACATAAACTAACAAAACTAAATATTCAGAAGACATACCTCTAGTGAACATTGAGTGATCTGCACTGGATTGCTTGAAGCCAATGTTTAATAGAGACTTAGATAATTTTGTAAACCACTGCCGGCTAGATTGCTTCAATCCATAGAGAGATATTCCAACTTTTAAACTTGATTCTTGATATCCATTCCAGGAGGTGAATTCATGTATACGTCTTCGTTGAGCTCACCATGAAGAAATGCGTTATCCACGTCGAGTTGCCTAAGATACCAATTCTTTGTAGCAGCAACCGCTAGTAGGGTCCTTACAGTAGTGAGCTTTGCAATCGGAGAGAATGTCTCTGTGTAGTCAATTCCCTCAAGTTGGTTGTACCCCTTTGCCACCAAACGTGCCTTGTATCTTTCTGGAGATCCATCTGCCTTGTACTTTGTTTTATAAACCCACTTACCCAATGGGTTTCTTGCCTTGTGGAAGGTCCGTGATGATTCAGGTTTTGATTTTTCTCCAGAGCATCAATCTCTCTATCCATTGCTTTGCGCCACTCTATGCTCCCAATAGCTTCTTCATATGTCTTTGGCTTGGGAACAACAGTTAACGCAAGAGTATAATTGATTTTTCTATTAGAGAGTTTACTGTAGCTAATAACAGAGGATAGAGGATACTTGACTTTGTTATTGACAATATTCATGTTGCTGTAGTGATAGTCATGAAGATATGCAAGTATTTTTCTTTCTCTGGTAGAACGTCTAACATTCTCCTCTATGTTAGTTTGATCAGTTTCATCATTATTTTGATCAGCTTCATAATTGATTTTATTATAATTTCTTCTTGGTGTTTCAATGATAAGATTAAAAAAAATTTCACTGTCATGGCTTTCACTAGCTTCATCTTCACGTTTATAATAAGGAAAGACTGTTTCGTAAAATATCGCATTTCTTGATATGAAGATTTCACGTGTTTTAATATCAAAAACTATATAACCTTTTATACCCTGTTTGTATCCTAGGAACATGCATTTTCTGGATTTAGGATCAAATTTATTTTTATTTCTGTCAAGACTAGAAACATAGCAAAGACATCCAAAGACTTTCAAGCTGGTTATATCAAGCATTTTTCCATGTAAAAGATCATAGGGAATGCGATTCTCTATGACAACAGAAGGAGTTCTATTGATGAGATGCACAACATGGTTCATAGCATATGACAAAAAAATCAAAGGCATGTTAAATTGAAAAAAGGATGCTACTGGTCACATTAAGAATATGCTGATGCTTTCTTTCAACAATGGCATTTTGCTCAGGCGTTTCAACACAACTTGTTTGATGCACAATGCCCTCAATATCATAAAATTCTTGCCAAGCAAATTCTTGATTGTTTTCATATCGGATGATTTTAATTTTTCTATCAAACTGTTTTTAATGAGAGTAACAAACTTTGACAAAACAGGTTTGGTTTCACCTTTGTTTTTCATTAAATGCACCCAAGTATACCCGCTAAAATCATCAATAATTGTTAAAAAGAATTTTTGCCCATGCAAGGAAGTAACACTAGTAGGACCCCAAATATCTACATGAATCATTTCAAATATGTGTGAGCTTCTGGTATTACTTAATGGAAAAGGGAGTTTAGTTGCTTAGGGAAATGACAAGAATCACAGGCTTGATGTTTGTTAGATTTGTCGCGACCTGCGTCACGACGGGGACGGCGATCCGAAAAAAAGATTAATAGACTTTCAAAATAAGGAAGTCGCTACCATAGTTTATTATGGAAAACTATGAAAAAACCGAAAACGGATAAGGCTAGCTTGCGAAAATTGGATTTAGGGTCCGGGAGTCGGTTACGTGTGGGGAAGGTGTTAGCACCCCCACAACGCCCGTCCTAAGACGGTATCTTTTAATTAAATAAATAAAATGAGTGTGATTTTCAAAATATTTATTTTCCAAAAGAGACAAAATGCAGATAAAACAAAAATATTTTTTTATTTTGGGGGACCAGACAAGGGTTTGACCTTGCTCCTACGTATTTCTATACGTGATAGAAAATCAGGACTACGTAGTTTTTTGGTGTAAAATTTGTTTGTTTGTGTGTTTGATATTTTTTAGTTTTTGAAAGTTTTATATTTTTTATATTTTTGAAATTTGATATTCTTTGTACTTTTCGAAAACTT
>Ga0209489_107643_pt1 | contig 15803 bp, 17 predicted proteins | sample SiratrowhiteBW_FD_187527 | JGI IMG/M metagenome (GOLD analysis project Ga0209489, IMG submission 187527) | Root nodule microbial communities of legume samples collected from California, USA - Siratro white BW (SPAdes) (version 2) | ecosystem: Host-associated > Plants > Roots > Nodule | place... | reverse complement strand
AAAAAAATAAAAAAAATATATATATCATTTCCTTTATTTTTCAAAATTAAAAAGTTTCGCCCCATTTCAATTCTTTAAGAGAAAAACAAAATTTAAATAAATAATAAAAAAAGGTAAAAAAAAAAATAGAAAAGAAAGGAGAAAGGAAGGAAAAAGTTTTATCTTTAAATAAAAGAAAGAAATTGTGAAAATAAAAATTGATGTTGACAAGATCCATTAGACTTTACATAAAACAATAATAAAAAATTACAAAAAATACAAAAAAAGATAGAAACAGATTTGTTCCCTTCACTCTTTATATCCTATTCTCATTCATCCACTTTATTGAGTTACGAGTCTCATTCACTTTATTGAGTTACGAGTCTCATTGTTTTCTCACCCCTCTTTTTTCACTTGCACACCATATTATCCATTCTTAGGTCAATCTACATCACTTCTTTGTACCGTGTCGTTTGATATTCCATACACCTCTTCATCACTTCCTACACCCCTCCTCCATGCTCATCCAAATTCGTAACTGCGCCATTTTATTTTAATTAATATTAATTGGAAATAAAAGAGAATTTATTCTTGTAATAGATTTGGATTTGAATTTCACCATTTTGTTTCTTTTTAATTGAAAATAAAAGAGAATTCATTCTTGTAACATAATTGAATTATTCAGTTTCTGTAATAAAGCTCACTTAACAAGAAATTGATTAAAAAACGGTACTAAAGGAGCGAAAAGATTGGAAGAATAATTTAAAAGGAATGAATTGGTTTATTTTGACACCCGTGATTGATCTCTACTATCATACTCTTCACTCACATCAGTTGACGCATGACAAAATTTCACTCTTATTGTGTTCATCCTCATATCCTCCACTCAGAACCCAAAAGCAAAGAAGAGAAAGAAAATAAATTCAAAAAATCAGAATTGCACGTAGGTATAATTCTTGAACTGTCTTTAACTTTGTATTATTTTTACATTCTACTACTCAATCGTCATAAGTAAAAAAACAAAAAAAACAAATAAAAAAAAATCACCAAGAGAGCTGCAGCAGCGAAGGTATCAAAGGCAAGTGTTTCTTTTAATGTTCCATGGGAAGATGTCAAAGGTAAGTGTTTCTTTAATGTTCCATGGGAAGACCAAGATATGGAAATAATAGCATTAATAGCAGGAAGGAGAGATTAATGAGTTGCTAGCGACGTTGGGGTACAAGGTGCATGGCACAGATGTTGGAGCAGTTGGAAAGTTGAGTCGAATGTCTTTACCAAGTGCCTTTTCACAAAGTTGAGTCAAATTCCTTTACTGATTGCTCTTTCACAAAGTTGAGCCAAATGCCTTTACCGAGTACCCTTTCACAAAGCTGAGTCAAATGCCTTTGTCAAATGCCTTTACCGAGTGTCCTTTCACAAAGCTGAGTTGAATGCCTTTGCCCAATGTCTTTACCGAGTGCCCTTTTCACAAAGTTGAGTCGAATGCCTTTAACTGATTGTCGAGTGCCTTTTAACCAAGTGCCCTTTAACCGAATGCCTTTACCGAGTGCCCTTTCACAAAGTTGAACCAAATGCCTTTGACCAAGTGTTGATTGCTTTTTAACCGAGTGCCCTGTCACAAAGTTTAACTGAGTGACTAAGTGCCCTTTAACATAGTGCCTTTTAACGTGGTGTCGTTTAACCGATTGACCGAGTACCCTTTAACAGAGTGCCTTGTCACAAAGTTTAACTGAGGGCAAGGTAGTTTGTTGGTGAGGTAAGACAGATATTTGTACTTTCCGATTGGGTCGACATAGTTGTGCCTCCGTAAATGTTTTTAGGAAGTGTATTAAGAGTCACTTTCACTTTACTCGTAATGTTCATTTGGAAGAGGGCGAAGAAATTCCACTCTATCATGTTTATTTGTTGGCAACTCCTAATAACGAATTTCATGTATACGCATGATTCCGGAAAATAACATATAGTATGTGTACTATATGACCAACCGAGAAAGTACTCGGTCGGTATCCATCATCAAATATGTAGCTCTGTATAAACCACTTTGCACTAAGCATGTGCATGGCACGCAGGAGTGTCGCCAAAAGGAGAAAATATTGCAGGTAATTACAAATCATAACTGAATATCCCATAACTAATTTCTGTTAACAAATCATAACAGAAAAGAGCGGGCCCAAAACCTCTCAAGCCTAATATAGTGCCTCTAAATAGAGGCCCAGTCGCCTCATTCAAGGTACTTAAAAACTCTGATCTATAACCCTATAGACTAAAACCCATAATTGACTTGAGCGTCGGAGTGCCTACAGGACCCCCCTCCCGAGACGTGGAATTTGAAGCACTTGGAACAGTCTAGCGAAGATCAACATCAGGAGCGATCCATGAGCAACTCAAGAAGACGTTGTTGTTGCTAGAATTAACCGGTCTCTTGCGAGAACATTTTGGCGCCCACCTTGGGGCCGAGATTGACCTAGCAACAATGGTGACAACTAGGAACAACCATGACAACCAGCAAGCTAACCATGAAGGGAACTCCTCGGCCATGGTAGCCGAGATGCGAAGGGAATTAGAGATGATGCAGAAACTGCGAGAGGAGGATAGGTTGCAACAGGAGGAAGAACGGCTAGGAGAAGGGGGAATCTTTGAAGGCATTCATGGCAAGGTTCGACCAGGTCACCCTAAGCATCCATGGACTCCTACCGGAGGTGGCGATGGCCTATTTGATCACTGCGCTTAGGCCTGGGCCATTTGCGGACAGCTTGGCTATGCAGCCCCAAGCCAGTATGGACGATCTTCGTCGAAGGTCCACTCATTTCATGCAGGTGGAAGAACTACTGCAGTTCTCAAGGGGAGAGCAGAGGCAAGGGAGGCAGGGCGACTGACAAGCCAATCCTCCAAGGTTCAGGGATGCGCCTGGTACCTAGAGGTTCACAAGGTACATACCGCTTAATATCGACCGGGCATGTATTCTGAGGAAGCCTTGAACACTGATCTCATCAAAGAACTGAAAAGGGATGTATCACCCCAGCATGCCGACCAAAGCAAGTATTGCCGATACCATCGCTATCACGGCAACACAACCGAGAAATGCGCGGCTTTGAGAGACAAAATTGACAAGTTAATCCAAGCAGGATAGCTGTAGGGGTATGTTGCAAGATGACGACAGTACGGACGACATGAAGAGTGCAGCCCGAGGGGAAGGAGTCCCCGGCGGAGGGACACGAGTCCTAGGGATATGAGAAAAAGTAAGACAAGTATGGATCGATCGACAGAAAGGAGCCCCGCCCGCCGAGAAGATACTAGGAAAACAGTAGCGAATACTATTTTCGGGGGATTCGGTAGAGGCGGTGCATCCAATTCAGCAAGAAGAAGACACCTCCGAGCCATCAAATGTGTGCATATGATTAGCCGAAGGACGCGACGCAACATGTTAGACATCATTTTCATCGACTGTGATTTCAAGGCGATAATATCCAGCAAGACGATCTGATGGTCATCACCATCAACTTGGCAAACTGCGAAAAAATAAGAAAGACACTTATAGATCAAGGCAGCTCGGTCGATGTACTTTACTGAAGAACGTTCAAGAAGATAAGGTTAGAGGAAAGTGAGATAATCCCATTAGATGAGCAGATAATAGGATTTTCAGGCAAGCGGGTATACATTAAGGATACATCAACCCGCGTACGAGGTTTAGAGAGATCGGTCGGGGACAAAAGACCATCTCTGTTAGGTATGTCGTAATAGACGTTAACACGTCCTACAACGCGCTGTTAGGGCGTCCATCCTTAAACAAGCTTGGTGTCATTGTCTCCACACCACACCTTGTCATGAAGTTTCTTGTCAACCGGGGAGGGGTGGCAACCGTCTAGGCCAATCAGAGGGCGACACGAGAGTGTTATGTAACAAGTCTGAGGTTGAAGCCAACTGAGACGACCGTGAAGAGAAACTTCAACCAGAGAATGGTTGCTTTGACGGACTTTGACCTTAGGGTCAACGATGATACAAGGATGAAGCCAAGTAATGATATCACAGAGTGGCAGTTAGCAGGCGACGGACAAAATACTCGGCTGGGGGGAGCATGACGGTAGAGGAAGTCGGAAAGATACACAATTGTTGACGGATAATAGAGAACTCTTTGCCTGGATGGCCGAACACATGTCGGGCATTGACCCTCGGGTGATGTCCCACAAGTTGTCTGTTTGTAAAGAAGCTTGGTCGCTAGCCTAAAAGAAGAGAAGAATGGGCGAGGAAAAAATGGTTGTCGTTGCGTCGGAAGTATAAAAGCTGCTAGAGGTAGGATTCATAAAGGAAATTAATTACATCATGTGGTTGGCAAATGTGGTGTTGGTTAAAAAGAGCAACGGACAATGGCGGATGTGCGTTGACTACACGGACATAAGCAAGGCTTGTCTAAAGGACGCATACCCAATGCCCAGTATTGACCGCTTGGTAGACGGGGCGGCCGGCAACAGAGTGCTTAGTTTTCTAGTTGCATTTTCTGGATACAACCAAATTCCAATGTACGACCAGGATATAGGGAAGACGACATTCATTACTGAAGCTTCGAACTATTGCTATCAGGTCATGCCTTTTGGGTTGAAGAATGTAGGTGCCACATACCAGAGATTGATGGACCGAATGTTCAAATATCAGATTGGCCGAAACATGGAGATCTATGTCGATGACATAGTGGTAAAATTTGATACGTTGGACTAACATCTTCCTGACCTAAATGAAGTGTTCAGGCGGCTTCGTAGATACAACATGAGATTAAACCTGGCAAAATATGTATTCGGGGTTGAAGGAGGGAAGTTCTGAGGCTTCATGCTGACCCATAAAGGGATAAAAGCTAACCCCGAGAAATGTTTGGCCATTTTGGATACGCAAAGCCCAACCACCATAAAAGAGGTGCAGAGCCTCGTTGGCAAACTTACATGTCTATCTCGATTCTTGCCTAAATTGGCGAAGAAGATAAGGCCAATTGTGAAAACATTGAAAAAGATAGACAAGTTTCAATGGAGTAGCGAATGCGAGGAAGCCTTTGTAGCAATAAAAGCGACGGTGTCGTCAACTCCCATCCTGCAGAAACCAGCTCCAGGGAGTAGACTCCTCTTATATATCTCTGTTTCTGAGGGCACCATTAGTGCTGCCCTCATGCAATAGGAGGACCAGAAGCCAATTTATTTCGTAGGGAGAGCTTTGTAAGATGCAGAGACCAGGTATCAGCTGATAGAAAAGGCTCTGTTGGCAGTCGTCTATACTGCTCGGAGACTCTGGCCTTAGTTTCAAAGTCACCCCATCACGATGAAAACTGATTACCCGGTAGGAAAGATCCTCTCAAACCTGAACTTGTCGGACACATGATATCCTGGTCGGTTGAGCTATCAGAGTTTGGGTTGAAGTTCGAATTGAGAGGGCCTATTAAGGCCCAATGTCTGGCAGATTTTGTATTAGAGCTTCAGAAGTCGGAGCAACAAATCTTATAGACATTGTATGTTGACGACTCATCCAACAATAAGCAGTGCGGGGTAGGAGTCATTCTGGAAAGTCCAACCGGGATAAAAGTCGAGCAATCGTTACACTTCAATTTTAAGGCGTCTAACAATCAGGTTGAGTATGAGACCCTTATAGCCAAATTTAGACGAAGATATGGGAGTCAAGCAATTAAAATGCCTGACCGACTCACAGTTAATGGTCGGCCAGATAAATGGAGCTTTCCAAGTAAAGGACCCGTTGTTAACAAAATACTATCAAAAGGTGTTGACCCTTCTCTCCAGATTTCAAAACGTAGATGTCAAGCACATACCTAGATGAAAAATGCGCGGGCAAATGCATTGTCAAAAATTGTGCTGGGAAAAGGGAAAGGAAAGTTCAACACTGTCATCCAACTTACCCTGAGCAGACCAACTGTATCGAAAGAGGAATGTATGAATATCGAGGTAATAGAAAATTGGCGAACACCTATCATCCAGATTTTAAAAAACTTGACAATGGGGTAAGCCATATCAGACAAAACATTGGCCAAAAAAGTCACCCGTTATGTGTTTATAGCCGAAGACTTGTATAAGAGAGGTTTCTCAACTCCGCTTTTGAAATGTTTGGGAAAGGAGCAATCCCAATATGCAATGAATGAGTTACACAATAGTATTTGTGGGATGCATTGCAGCCATAAAACTTTGGCGGCCAGGGTAATCTAAGTTGGGTATTACTGGCCGACTGTCTGCCAGGATTGTGCTGAGTATGTGAAGAAGTACAGAAGTTGCCAAGAAAACGGTCTGCTTGTTCGCCAACTGCCAACTAACTTACAAACTATTAGCACTCCCTGGCCTTTTGCCAAATGGAGAGTGGACATTATGGAACCTTTCCCACCTGCAACCAGACAAAGTCGATTTTTAATAGTAGCAGTGGATTATTTCACAAAGTGGATAGAAGCCGAACCTCTAGCCAAGATCACGACCGCCAATGTGCAAGACTTCATGTGGAAGATTGTTTGCAAGTTTGGTGTTCCCCATATAGTCATCATCGATAATGGGCAACAATTCATGGACCGAAAGCTTGAAACTTTCTTCACCGAGTTAGGAATAGAGCACATCACTAGTTCTGTGGAGCACCCACAGACGAATGGTCAAGCGGAAGTAGCCAACAAGGTGATCCTATCGTAGCTAAAGAAAAGGCTAGGAGCAGCCAAAGGGAAATGGGCCGATGAGTTGCTTGAGGTGTTATGGGCATACCAATGCACGTTGCAAACATCCACGGGAGAATCCCCATACAACCTCACCTATGGAACAGATGCCATGTTACTAGTCGAGATAGGAGAGGCAATCATGACGCAACTGCGAGACCTGTCGCTAAATAGCGAATGTATGAAAATCGAATTAGACCTCCTCGAAGAACTCAGAGAGAAGGCCAGAATAAAATAAGTGTGTAAACAAAGGGCGACACGCAGGTATAACGCTAAGGTAAATCCGAGAAGTTTTCAGAAAGGAGATATTGTTTGGCGAATAACAGGTGACGCTCGAAAGAACCCGACAGACGGCAAGTTCGCGGCCAACTAGGAAGGCCCGTACAAAGTCAGTCAAACTCTAGGCAAAGGAGTGGTCAACACTTAGAATGCGAACCATTTGAAGTTTTATTTTAGATGAAGTTACGTTTCGGTTAAATTTTATGTTTTGAACATTTAGAACTTGTTGGCTTCTGTTAAATTTTGTGACTCACGGTGTACTCTTTCCTACCTATGACATTTTTCCCTAAGGAGGGTTTTAACCGAAAAGGTTTTAACGAGGCACCACAAGTAATAAAGAGTTACAATTCTCGTCTTAAAAATATTGATGTTCCAAGAAATCCATACGTGACCGACTGAAAGGAGGCTTCAACTTCAAGTCCTCATGGCTCACCATGAGACCTCTCGATCCATGATCATAATGGCCAATCGAAAGGAGACTTGAACTTCAGGTCTTCATGGCTCACCATGAGACCTCTCGATCTGCGATCTTCATAGTCGGCTAAAAGGTGGTCTATGGTCCTCATGGCTCACCATGAGACCTCTCGATCTGCGATCTTCACGGCCGACCGAAAGGTGGCCTGAACTTATGGTCCTCATGGCTTACCATGAGACCTCTTTATCTGTGATCTTCACAGCCGACCAAAAGGAGGCTTGATTTTACGGTCCTCATGGCTTACCATGAGACCTCTCAACTCTCGATCCTCACGGCCGACCGTAAAGGAACTTAACTTTCAGGTCCTCATAAGAAGATTTGCTTTCTACCTAGCATTCAGCTCCTTATGATCGGCCATAAGAACTCGCGTAAAGTTATCGGTTACTCTGTTAATCATATATTACGTATATAAAGGTAACAAAGGTGAATTACGCTTGCAGTGAGTAAAGCATACTAGTCGGTAATAGATAGATAAAATTCATACAAAACGACCGGTATCATCATTGTTTATATACAAACCAATATCAACACAAATGTTTGCAAAAAAAATGGTCGAATACAAGCCACAAAATTAATTTCACTACTTAGTTAGAAATTATAACTTCAGGGCCGAATGATCCCCTTCAACCTGTGTAATATCATCTTCCTCTTCATCAGGAACGTCTATGGCCGACACCAGCTCGCCTTAGTAGATATCTTTCTGGTTATCAAACTTCCCTTCACCAACCAGGACCTGGTAAAAGAAAGCAGTCTACCGCACAGCGTGCATGAATCTCAGATAATGTTGTTTAAGGACAAAGCCTTTAAACTCCAGCAAGTCTTCTTCGGCCTTCTTCCGATGTAGTCGCTCCTCCTCCAGGTCAAGGGTCAGTTTGGTAACCTTATTAGTTAAGTCCACAACGTCTTCACCTAGACACTCTGCCCGATGACTAGCAACCTCCTCTTTTTCTTCAGCCGTCAAGCACCTTTCCTTCAACGACCGGTTCTCTCCTCTCAAGTCTTCCACCAGTTTTTGCAAGCTAAGGATTTCCCCTTTAAACCGCTCGTTGTCCGCCTGAACACTCTTCAGTGATGAAGATGCCTCCACCAACTGATTCTTCAGATTTTCAACGGCCGCCTAGTTGTCCTTCAGTAGCTCCTCCCCTGCAACTCAGCTTAACAATAGAGTCTGGGCGTTCGCTTCAAGAAGAGCTTCTCTTAGTTCTTTGTAGGTGGAAGCAACAAACTGGTTTCTCTCGTAGTCATAGAGCCCGATGACGACACAGTCAGCCACCATGATTTTCTTGTTCAAAAAGTTGAATGTAAAATTTTTTTCATGGTTAGTGGCCGCCTCTTTTAGTCACTTGGGCGACCGTTGGGAGGACGACCAGTCGGAGCCTCGCTTTGACTTTATTTTCTCTGACGGCCCAGGTTGACCGGCAGGTGATGGAGGCATTACGGCCAGTAGTTCAACCCTCTCCAGAGGCACTGGTGTCCGGGGAATAGATTTCCCCTTGTCTTTGGCAGCCCGTTTGCTGCCCTTCCCGATTGGCGCGGATGATAATAAGTCTTTGAAGAATTTGTTCATGGCAGGCGTCCGGGAAACAAGGATGTCTGCACAAGGCAAACGCAATCAGCAATCATTAAGGCAAAATAGTCAGGCAAAAAAGAAGAACGTACTGAACACTGCACCGCTCGGGTCTTCACACTAATAGGTGTTGAGAATATCTCGGGCAGGAATACCCCTAGGAAGGCTATCAAGCACAAAGAGTGTCGAGGTATCCTCTGCCGATAATCTCGATTTCGGCCAAAATGCAACACGAGCAAGGGATCTAGTCCAGTACAGGGGAAACTTTGGTTCTCTCCCGTTAAATATGTATTTCCGACCAACCTCGCCAAAGGAAATTTTAATGAAAGTGTCTTTGAAGTGTTTGTACGAGGATGAGTATGGCTTAAACAAACAGTTGTGGGACTGACTAATAAGATATAACCATCCCACCTTTTTACCCGGTCGGGTCAAATAGTGAGAAAAGAGCAAAGGAATGGTAGGAGTAATGACTAAGGCAGAACAAACAAACTGAAACGCCCTAATGTATGCAGACCTTACATCCTGAACCACCCAGTCATCATTAGAGGCTTTAACATCCTCTGCATTATTACTGGAGGCTAGAGACTCTACCCCTTGTTTTCTGCCATAGGCTCATCTAACCTCATCCTCTCGTCCCTACTGGCAGAACTACTACCTATATCAGACATACTACCTGACGATCCCCCAATAGGACTAACCCCCTGCTCAGCAATATTCCTACGGTCATTCGAAGCAGACCGACCACTACAAGATCCAAAAGTGGAATAAGAATGCAAATAATACGAAGCCATCGTTAACTCGAAGAATGGTAATGGACGACCGAAGACTTGGCGGATTTACTCGGCTTAGGAAATGAAAATGACAACGAGTGTCAAAATTCAAGGTCTATTTATAGCCACCTTTCATTGCAACGTGGTCGCGTCTGCCACGCACGATCTGCAAGCCACCAACAGCTGAGATCGATTTACCCATCACTTCACGCACAGACACCGAGAGGCATGGAATTAAAAGCGCGGGAAATGAGGCTTCAAAACTTATGTCGGTCGGCCAAATTAAATCCTTTTTGACCACTTCGTACCTCGAGGACTGGGGGGCCTATGTACTATATGACCGACCGATTATGACGGACCAACCGACCGAGAAAGTACTCAGTCGGTATCCATCATCAAATCTATAGCTCCATATAAATCACTTTGCACTACGCACGTGCATGACACGTAGGAGTGTTGCCAGAAGCAGGAAATATTGTAGGTAAGTACAAATCATAACTGAATATCCCATAACTAATTTCTGTTATCAAATCATAACAGAGAAGAGCAGGCCCAAAACCTCTCAAGCCCAATATAGTGCCTATAAATATAGGCTCAGTCGTCTCATTCAAGGTACTTCTAAACTCTTATCTATAACCCTATAGACTAAAACCCCTAACTGACTTGAGCGTCGGAGTGCCTGCATGACCCCCTCCCGAGACGTGGAATTTGGAACACTTAGAGCAGTCTAGCGAAGATCAACATCAGGAGTGATCCAGGAGCAACTCAAGAAGACGTTGTTGCTAGAGCCAACCGGTCTCTTGTGAGAACAGTATGGAATAGGAGTTTTGCTTCTTTTCTACATGATCCTGTCTTTTAATGTTGTTTCCCATTGTTCCGTGATAAGAGAATGCGAGTTAATAGGCATTTTCTAAACATAAGGATAACACGAATCGATCCTTATCCGAAACATGATCCCTGAACCCTACATGCAATAGTATAATATAGGATGTCATGGATCATTCTTCCTAATGACATCAGATTTGAGCTTTTCAGGAAGTGTTTAACTTTAGTATTCGTTGAAGATGTTAGTTGTGGCAAACCATACAACAATGGGTTACCTCTTCAATAGATAGGTTATCATCTAATTGCTTGAGAAAGATGAACCTTCTTCCTTCAAAATTCCTGCCTTAGTGATGTTTGAGGCGGATATTTTTAACTTCTTCACTGAAACTCCTCATTCGAATCTATCTTCCATTGATTGAGCATTTGTCCATAACCAATAATAGACTTGATAGTTCCAAGGATTCCTTGGAATAAGGAAATTTTCCCAACTGGCTGACCAAATACTTTGTCCAAGTAATACCTCGCCCATTCTAGATTTGCAAAGTTTAGAAATCATCTTGGAATGAACTAATGTTTTATAAATGTTATCATTACCTCTAATAAAGGAAGCGTAAAATGTCTTCTGTGTGACATTCTTGATAGCCATTTACTCTTTGTAGTGGAGGTTTGAACAAAGGTGAGCCAGAGAAGTTAAAAGACTTTAAACCCCTCCCCTTTTCTAATAAGCAAGCTTACGAAGAAGTTCCTTTTGCAAGATGAAGGATGAGATAGTGATGACTCTAAATGTAAGTATGAGGGTGTGTTGTCATGCATCCTCAATTGTCCTTGATAAGTGTTCTATGTTGAGACTCTTAGAGTGTAGTGTATTAATTGTTGATTCATCATTATGGCTCTTTAATGCATCTGAAATTTTCCAATGGCTATTCATTATGGATCAGTTGACAAATAAGATAATCTTGGCCACAAATTTTACTTTTCCTTCATCATAGTTATTTCTTTGTTTATTGTGCCTACAACAAGAATAAAACATTCTTGCGGTACCGAAATTGTCTTGGGTACTTAGTCGTTAGTTGAAAGTGTCTTCTTCTATTGCTTACATTTGACACTATTGTGTTCAAATTAACCATAGTGAGGACAAGCAACTTTAACATGCTTATAATCGTGCAATATGCTCCTTCAATATGTTAGATTTTTCTGAAGCATGTCAACAATTTAAAGAAGAGATTTTGAGCTTACAAACTCTCCACTCTTCTATATTTAAACACCAAATGGAGCATTTTTCTTTTCATGACATGTTATCTTCTCATTTGATGTAGTCAGATTAAAACTGAGTCTTGTAAATTTTGAAATTGGAAATTTTGTAATCTTGTTTCAACATAATGAATGGTGTTTTAACATCTTGTTGCAAATATTTAGAGAATGACAAATCATCAAATGGTTACTGTCAATTGCTTAGTGGTTCAAAGTGAATAGGTCATATGGAGAATCAAAGGTAGTCACAATTTTCCAACAACCCATATGGAGACAAAGTAATGCTAATTATTATGGAAGGCAAGAACATGAAGCATCAAGTAATGGATTTCACCAACAACAAAACTCACCTTGGCATGAGAAAACAACTAAGTTGGAAATTACTCTGCAATTGATGCAATTGTCCCTACAGAACCAAAAGAATAAGAAATCATCTATTAAGAATTTTGGAGATACAAATGGGTCAACTTGCAAAACAGATAATAGACCATAAGGGTGGATCATTATTTGCAAACACCCAAGTCAATTTGAAAGAGCAGTGTAAAGCCATTATCACTGGAAGTGACAATAAAGTTTGGGTTAAGTGATGAGAGAGATGATTCATGAAGGAAAGAGAGAGAAAAAGTAAGTGAGGAAACTATGGTGAAAGAGGAGAAAAATAAAGAAAAAATAAATAAAGAAAGAGAAAGAAGAAAAGAAAAAAAAAATGAAGAGAAAGAAGAGGAGATGAGAACCTCATTTGTGAAGAAGCTCCCTTATCCTTCTACAACTTCCAAACAACTTCCAAGAATGACACCAAAAGCTAATTCCTTATATTTAAGAAAATTTTGAAACAATTACATATTATATATCTTTTATAGAAGCTTGGATTAAATGCTCGTATATGCCAAATTTATGAAAGAGTTCATGACAAAGAAGAAGAAGCTTACTTAGGAGGATATCATAGAATTGAAGGCAGCGATCGTGATAATTTTTTTCTATTTTAGTGATCATAAATGATTTACATGTGAGATAAGCTGGTTAGATTAGAGACCTTATCAATAATAAAGAGGATTGAAAATTCGAAAGAAACTCAATTTTGTATGATAACATTTGAGTTTGCTGATAGATCTAAATATCATGAATTAATGATAAGGTTGACCGTTTATTCTCAGTTAGACTCTGATTTAACATATTGTTTATAGTAAACTATTTAAAAGTTTATAATAAATATATATTAAATATAATTTCTAACATTAAATTATTTTCTATTTATTATGTTTTAAAGTTTTTAATTATTGTATTTTTGAAATATTATTCTCGTATCAATAATTATATTAATCTAATTATTTTATTTTATGCTTCTGTGATTCATCACCAACATAGAAACCAGAATGTAAGTAAATAAATGAAGGTTCCGGATTCGGCTCTCATAGGCAGTTGCCAAATTTCGGCGGGAATAGGAAGTTTGTGTATATATATATATAGAGAGAGAGATATTTCCAAATTACAGTGTCACTAAATAGTTTATGCTCTACAAATTCTCAGCATTTTTTGTCTGTGAAGAAACGTTAAATTGGCAAAACTGGGAGCGAAAATGGAGAACCCTAGCAATAGTGAAAGATGGAACAGAACAGGGATCGATGATAACATCTTGGCCATGTTTGATGCCTCCGAAACTAAGGATGCTCACCAAGATACCCTCGCTGACCGTACGAAAAGCACTTTTTCTTTCTCTTTTTTATTTAATTGTTATATTTGGTTTGTCTCGCCAATATTCACTTGACCTTTCCACCGCGTTCTTGCCCACGAAGTAAATCGAGGTGCTTTAGTTAATTGAACTTTCGGGTAACCGGAAAAATTAAAACTTGAGCACAATTTGGTTTGGGTTTCTTTCGAAAAACAAAATATATACGAATTTTAAATGACCAAAAAGAGTTTTTTTTTTTTTTTTCTGCTTTGTTCTATGGTTCGTATATGCAGGGCTTGCTTTTCTCGATGTTGTTCGCGCTTCTTCAATTGTGCCTGAACATGGAAAACCACCCACTTCGTAAGTGTTTTTGTACAATGTGTTAAGGTCTAAAACTGTGATACCCCCCATTTCAGTTCTTTTCCACGTTTATGGTTTATTCTCTATTAGCAGGTTTTGTTTTGGGAGAGTAAATTGCATTTTGTGTCTAATACTGTCTACTGAGGTTTAATATTTTACTTGTCAAGAGAAATTTTTGGGGCAATCTTCCACATGCTGAGGACAGGGAAGTCTCTCGAAATTATTGTGGGAAGTTATAAGCTTCTGGTAGATTTAGACAAGGTATTTGAATGCAACTTGAGACATGACTTTCTATCTTCGTATTCATAGGTCCTGAATGTAACTGATACCCCTTTACATCTGGGACTTGTTTTTGGGTTTAGCACTTCCCTCGTGTGTATTTATCCCAATCTTCATCTGACTCTCCATCGAAATTGGTTGTGGTTAAAGAGGTACAAATAAGTATAAGTCATCTCAATATGTTATTTTTGTTCTATTCTGGGTTAGTTGGTTGAACTTATTTGCAAATATGAAATATTATTTGTCAGGCATGGTCTCCATTTATTGATTGCCTGGATAATGGCACTGCTGAAGCAGGTGACAAACAGTCTAGTGGACCTCTTGACCCCTCTGTGAGTTTATTTCTTATGTATTTTCTCCTGTATGTTTTTAGTTCTTTCACTTAATTGTAGCAATTTCTTCTGTCATGATTGCATTTTTTTTAATCCTTATGTGAGCTAAATAATAAAAGTATTTGTTAACTTCTCTTGGAAAATTGATTGCTCTAATGCATTTAAAATTTTAAAAGTACTAAATAGAATTACTAATTTTCCTTAACATTTTCTCTTTATCTCTTATTTTTCAGAATATTCTTTTGTCTTTCCTTTTTTATTGTTACGAAATTTGTGAAAATCTATGAAGGGCCTGCTTGTGTGATTGCTTTAGTTGAACTATATAACTTTAATTTATTCTATAACACAACTCGTCTCTTTGTCTACAAAGTTCCAACTTCCAAACCGTCTCTCGAAACATTTCTCTGAAATTGCCGTGCACATGGTAAAATGTGCCAGTAATACAGGATTTCACTTATATTCACCTTTTACATGTTTTGTAGAAATTCATTCTATTTTAAAGTTATCTAATTCTGCGACTTCACTTTAGGTAATCTATACTAACTTTTATTTTGTTGCATAATATAAGAAAGGACGCACACACATTTTCAACAGCAGTTTTATGATTGATAAAAAGGCACTGCTGTTCACTGAACTAATATATATTTTTAAATTTATATAATTTTGTTTATAAAATTTAGCATCAACTATGTTCTCTCAGATGTATTTCTGTTAAATTGCATTTTGATATTGAATTCTTACCCATTTTTGTTCTTTATTTTCTACACCTACCTAGAGCTTTCATCTCCTGATTGAAGACGTTGCTGAAATAATATCTGGGACCAAATTTCAAGCAGCCAGCATGGAGGTTAGTTCACCATTGTTGTAATTCTTATCTAGAATTTTGTTGTTCTACATTTATCTCTTGATAGTAGAGACAATGTAGTAAATTTTCATTTCCTACTGAGTTTATAATGTGTATGTATGGTTATAGGACGTAATTAGTGAGAAAGTTATTGTCATTTTTATTAGTTAGAAGAATAAACTTAGTTGTACAACCATCATAGATGGTCAAGATTGAATGCTAATTGAAGTCGCATGACTTTTATGTTTTAATCTTGATCATTGAGATCTAATAATCAATATTTTCTCTTCTACTCTCTCCAAAGAGTCCTCTCATTTGATATGCTCCCTGTATAGGCGTGTTAGAGATGGTGATGGGATCCAAAAGAAGTAGGAATTATAAAAGAAGAAAAAGTAAAAGTAGGTTAATTGTAATTAGCTGTCACTAGTAGTTAGGATAGTATTTGGCCTAATAAAGAGGTCTTCTCTTGTAGTGTTTTTTTTTTTTTTTTTCAG
>Ga0209489_107642_pt1 | contig 15814 bp, 4 predicted proteins | sample SiratrowhiteBW_FD_187527 | JGI IMG/M metagenome (GOLD analysis project Ga0209489, IMG submission 187527) | Root nodule microbial communities of legume samples collected from California, USA - Siratro white BW (SPAdes) (version 2) | ecosystem: Host-associated > Plants > Roots > Nodule | place: USA... | reverse complement strand
TAAAAAAAAAAAAAAAAAAAAAAAAAAGAATCGTAATTGAAAATAAGTTACGTCAATTTCAATTAGGTTTTTCTTTATTTTTCAAATAAACAATTACATGTTACTGTATTGTACAAATTATTTAACACGTATGTTTGAAGATATTAATAACCAATGTTTTTAAAATCAGTCATTTATTGACACTGATTCTAATTTCAGGAGATTAATCATGATCAAACCAATATTAATAAAATTATTAGGATAATTAAATAATATTAAAGAAAAACATAATCTCGTAATTTTATAATATTGAAAACTGAACTTTGAAACATAAATTTATTGGTTTTAACATTTAAAATAATATAAAAATTAAAACAAAATATGTTATCATATTTAAATAGAAAATTTAATAATATTTATTAATAATTGTAATAAGTCTATAAGTATATTAAAATTAAAATAAAAAATTATTTTAGGTTAATTTTTATCTTTTAAGAAAAAATATAAAATAATTATTGTAAAATCTCTTTAGACTAAACTGGTTTAGATTGTTTTTAGTTCTTTGACCGATTTTTCTCGAGATTACTTTTGCGGTTTCTTCAAATAAGTAATCTAACTAGTTTACCAGTCGGAATTACGAAAAAGCTAGTTTACGGGAGTTCATCATATCCTTTCGAGTTAGTGTCTTATTTTGTCATTAAAAATTATTTATAATTATATATGTATTCAAGTGTGAGTCTAAGTCTCACATTGAATAGGAATGAGAAATTTGAGCAACATATAAGAAAGACGACCCACAAACTTAATGTCTTAAGATTTTGGGTTGAAGGTGTTGTTATTCCCTTATGTGATTTGGCTCATGTCTCATTCTTGTAAAATCTTTTCGATATTTTCCTCTCAGATTTTCCCAACACACACACACACACACACACATATATATATATATATTAAATTATGTTAGGCATCATTATAAACTTTGTCATTTCAGCTAGACTGACATCTCAAAGATGAATTATCACATGTCATGACATAAATATATTATTAAAAGGAAAAAAAAAAAAGATGCAAAACTATAGAGGGACTAGGCCAAACCCATAGCAAGAAAAGATGACAAATACTCTCAACCAAGCCAAACAAAACGAAACAGAGGGAGTTTATGCCTATTATGAAAAAAGTCTAATTTGATAACAACAGATAAATCATCATACCATTTAAAATCTAACTTATTCTCGACACCCATGAGATAATTTTATATTTATACTTCACTCTGAATTATTATAAATATATACATATATATATATATATATATATATATATATATATATATATATATATATATATATATATATATATATATTTACGCATCATACGAGTTCATTATCTAGTAATAAGTGTATTAACACTACAAGAAAAATTGTAAGTGGAAGTTATATTTAGCATTTTTGATGGTTTTAACTCCTGTGAAGTGTGTTACTAGTAGTTTGATTTTTCGTTGAAAGATCTAGCATCATTAATGAATTATCGACGATCTTTTGTAACTCCTGGAATCTCAATTATTTATCAGTGGTTTGCAAAACCCCCATAATTTCCACTAGTTTTGAACTCCTGTAACTTTCAGTAGTTTTGAACTCTCATAACTTCTAACAATTTTGAAACCCCTTAATTTCTAACAGTTTTAAACCCTATTATTCCCGACGGTTTCAAAGCCTTGTTACATAGCAGTTTACTTCCATCAATTTATTAACCTTCATTAATTTCATCTATTGTGTTTGTATTAATAAAAAATTGAATAAATTATAAAAAGAAAAAGAATTTAAAATATTGGCATTTATAATTAAATGTAAAATAATAAATAACAAAGTCTACAACTTCAAGGTAAAATAATGTTAACTTCAAACTTTAATGTTTGTAAACATTACACTACCATTTATTTTCAATCATAAAAATAGGCATAATAAAAATTTAAATAACATTATTCGATTATGATTCTTTATATTCATAATATATTTCTTTGTTAGAAACATTTTTTTATCATATACTTAATATATAAAAGAATAATAATGAGTAACATTCAAATTATAATATAAAATATATATTAATTTAAGCAAGATTTAAACATTATCAGTGACGCTTGAAACATAACAAAACGAGATAATTCTCTAACATAATTTTGCACAAAAAAATTTGTCTTTATTTCATTGACTTTGCACAAAAAAATTTGTCTTTATTTCATTGACTTGTGATGTCAATATAGAAACTTATTTTAGAACACAAAAATCAATGAAAATAGTCAAATTGAATAATATTAAAATTTGAACTTGTCTTATAGGAATAATATTATTCAACTTGAGGAATTGTTTAATCATATGCCAAAAATATTTAATCATAAAATAAACAAAGATAATTGATTATCAAACTTATCATTTTCTTATGAAATAAGAAAAAAAAAAAGAAGTTATTATTTTGTACTCTACCAAGCTAACTACTATTCTTGAACAAAATATAAAATAGGTTATTTGTTGGTCTTTTATTTTTAGAAAAAAAATATTAACCTAGTTATTTAATCCACGTCACTACTTATAAAGGTTCTTGAATCTCACGGTTCTCAATAAACTTCTTATATGTTATATATGAGTTCTTTTGTGAATTTTATTTCACTCATTTGAGTTTTAGTACCTCGTGGAGACATGCTTTTATAATTCAAAATTTTATAAAGAATATGGACTAATGCCTACTTTAGTGAATGATATTGAAATAGAGTAAACGGTCATTCAATAGCACTCTCTAGTGGCTATTCTAAAAAATGAATTTGTTGACATTGAGGTACTAGGTATTAGTGTTTTTGTAGTTGTTGCATACTTATAGTAAACTGTAAATTTACATGGAGGTTTTCTTTCATGGCTATTTTAAAATTTTCTATAACCTCTGGTCAAGCATAATGTTCAAGATACTAGGAACTTATTGTTCTTTACTTTATCATGTTGTCACATATTTGCTGTAGATGGAATTTATCCTTAGACAGAACTATGTTATGATTGCTAAAAAATATGCTAACACTAACAAATGAGGGAGATGATGTTTTATTTTGTGAATATGAGTATGACATCAATTGGCATAGTCTCCAAAGTCTTGCTGATATTGACAATGAAAGAGAGGTAATAATGTCAAAATAGTAGCAAAATCCTTCTCCTTGAAGAAAATAGTTCACTATTTAACCGTTGGAATATTGATGAGTTTATTATGATAGAATGGTGAAGAGACTTAACATTGATGAAGACTGGAACCTTGAAAAGGAATCAGACTTTGATACAAATGAAGATGTTGGATATGAACAAGAAAATATTAAAGATGGACTATCTCAGCCATCAAAAGGCCACCACTTAGCTGCGATATGGATATTATTGTGCATTTTGCAATATTTTTATTTTTTTTAATATTTGTGGTTTCCTAAAGAAAATAAATGTGTAAATTATATAAATTATACTAAACCCTAAACCCTAAAACAAGACAAATTTCTTCATTTCAGATCATTAGTTTCATTGAATACATTTAGCATTATTTTAGTAAAGGATATTTTAGCAAAAGCATCCATTAATATTATGCAATAATCATAGGATGCTTGGCATTATTACGCAATAATCATAATCATAGCAGGCTAAAACAAGTAATAACTCCCAATATATTATTCATCCAATATGTAAATTGTGTATCCAATGTACTAACTGCTACTATAATGGTAGTTCTAGAGATTGATTTTTCAAAGGTGAATGGAAAACTAAAAATTATGAACCTAATTTTGTAACTGTATATAGGAAGGAAAATTTGAAGATGTCACACTATATGAATAAGCATTGGAGCCAAACACTTTATATGGAAAAGGACCTAAACCTAAATCCCTAACACGTCCACAATGTTCTTGACTTCCAAGAATATAAGCTAAGTTGTCAGTACTTTATATTTCTTTTGATATGGATGAGGTTGAAGTTGATTCATATGTTTGAATTTTCTTCTACAAAGAACAAACAAAAAAAAGAAACTAATTAAAACTAGACTCTATTAGAATTGAACTTACACCAATTTCCCTTGCTTCATCATTCACAAATGCTCCATCAACATGCTTATGTATAGTTATCCATAACTCTCTTCTACTAACCTTGTGGTCAAACTCTTTTTCCTATAAAATACAAGAAAAATTACATGACACAATGTACCTTTAATTAAAACATCAATTTCACATGAATATATGTATTGTTATCACAATTTCATCTCTTTTCCTTTACATCATTTAAAGAGAACAATAATTGTAAAAAAGAAAATATAACATATCAATTAGAATATGTAAATAAGTAAATATAAGATATTTTTTAGTTAGTACCCTTAAGTTACTCATTGACAAGATACTTTATGATTTAATCAATTCTTTAATGTTTATCTTTCTGTTTGGCTAGCTCGATTTAAAACAATATAGGTTTACCTTGGTTGACAGTCACAATCACCAAGCCTTATCTCGCCAAGTGCATGGGGTTGCCTGTATAGGTCAAACAATACTATTTGGATGAACTAGAATGTAAAACCGAATCTAAATGAACATTTCCAAATTGAATTGGAAAAGTGATGATAAAACAAATAGAAAGCATCAATTGTAGAGAGATTTTTATCTACAACTAGAATTGAAATTGGAAAAACTTGAAACAAAGCAACTATAAAACCTAACTAAATTGAAAAACCAAAAACACAAAACATGCCTATTACAGAATATAAAATTGTAAACTAAATTGAATTACAATCAACATAAGATTGAATGTGCAAATTTTCGTGTACGAGCTGGAGACGATTTTCGTGCGTAAAGTTGATAGTTGCGAGTTAGAGTTGAAGATCAAAATTGTATGGGTTGCGAAGTTTGTGTTACGTAGTTAGAATGATGTGATCAAGTTTATAAAAAAAAACCTAATGAGTTGCAGAGTTATTTGAAAATCCTAATGAAAAACATGCGTTATAGCTGAAGCTTCTGAATTTTTTTTAGTTAATAATTAAAAAATTAAAATAATAATACTTTAATGTGGTTTATTAAAAAAATCGTCGAAACTTACCAAGAGTTTAAAAAACTCCTACTACATGCATGTCTTATTGGAAGGTTTGCATTATCCGTTAAAAAATTCCTTTTAAAATTAACATTTTTTATAGTGTAAAATAGGTTACACTCCAAGAAAAAAGTTATTTAAAGACTAATTTTTAGCTACCAAATAAAATAATTGATAATTGTGATCAAAATAATTACACAATTAGGTTTGATTACTACATAAGTACATAACAAAAATAATGATTGAATTTAGTAACAAATTAAGTCAAAATAATTGGTATCTAATATTTGTTGCTAAATTTTAGCTACTTATACCATTAGATTCTAAATTAGTATCTAACTTAATTAGCTACCAATTTAAAATCTAATAGTATAAGTGACTAAAACTTTGGTAAGTAATGTTAAATACAAATTATTTTGACTTAATTGGTCACTAAATTCAATTACTATTATTATTTTATAGTTATTTAGCAACCAAAACTTAATTTGGTGATTATTTTGGTCACAATTAACAACTATTTTATTTGGTAGCTAAAAATTGATATTTAAATAACTTTTTTCTTGTAATGTTACTCTAGTTTGTTTGATATAATCTATTTTGATTAATTTTTAAAATAACCTGCTCTCATTCATCTTAAGAAGAATTAAAGTAAAATTGATATTGTCTTAATGAAAAAAAAAATTGAGTGAAAAAACAAAAAAAAAGTATTTTTATTAATAAAATTATTTATTTATAATATTATTTTTAATTATTTTTTTAATTGTTTGTTATTATAATAGTATAAATAAAAAATTCACAATCATTATAGTAACGGATGATTAATTATAAATATCAAATAATTAGTTATATAGTATCTTCAGTTACAATGAAATAAATTAAAGTTTAAACTTTGTGTCCAACATGCATATCAAAATCACTGTAAGCATACTCCAATATGACATCAAATCACTACCATCCATTTCAACAATAGCTGCGGATGCAAATATGGCTAAATCACCAAAATCTAAACACCATATGTAAAGATTTGTTTGTTTTATTTATTCCAATTACATGAAGCTTTTTTTGAATGAAATTCTGCCATTTAAGTGTGGATGAAGTTTAAATACATGAGTTGCTCTGCTCCCTAAAAAAAATTGAAATTCTGAAATATATTTCTCATCTTCTTCACAAGTATCAATTGTTGTGGATATTTTATTTAATAATAGTAGTATGAAAGAAAGCACTAGAGGGTGAGGACAGTGTGAGAAATGGAGAAGTCAACAGTGGCATTAATGAGGTATTGTGGGGAGAGTGGGATGAGGCATATGACATGATTCATAGCTAGCTTACCAATCATAAAATCATAAAATCATATGATATGGTTGTGGAAACAAACAAAAACATCTCCAATCAGGCAACCATTTCATGTGGTGGAACCCTGCCTCTCGTCATCAACACCTGTTCCTGTTCCTATTCCTATTCCTTGTAGCTGTCAACGCAGCTGCTAGCTATTTCTACTCCTACTGCCACTGTTGCCCCCAACATCTGTGACGGCTCCTCCCATAACTATCATCCCACATTCTTCACCCATTCATCAACTATCACTGTTCATTTACCTCTTTCTTTTCTTTCTAAAATCAATTTAAGACCAGAGAATATATATTGCATTCTCTCGCTTTTTTTTTTCCGTTGCTACACAGCAAGGACTTAAAATCATGGATAAAATTGTGAAAAATCATAAATAATAAAATTATAACACGAATAATAGATTTTATTTTTAATATATATATACAACACATTTTTTTTATTTATAAAAAATAAGTAAAAAAATATAACAAAGTATTTAAGAGATATTATAAAAAAAATAAAAGTTTGGTTTTATTTGAATTAAAAATGAAACTCCTTTCATTCAATTAACAATACGAAAGCATAGAATATTCTTAATTCTTAATTGAATTTAAAATTTATTTTGAATTTTAATTGAATAATGATTTTAATTACATTGATTTTTAATTAAAATCAGGATTTTATTTGACGATTCTTACCCTCTTTTTTCTAATTTGATTCACAAATAATATATGCGATATTACGATTTTACAATTAATTTCGATTTTGAGTATCTTGTTATACATCTTACACTACTTTGCACCAATTTTACTATAAGCAATATATTTGAAAGTGTCCTATTTGAACCAGAAGGTGAATTTTAGGTTCAAAATAAGATTAAGATTGTGAAAAGTAATTTACTTATAATTTGAAAATTGAGTAAATATGCGCCTATCATGAATTGGGTCATGGTCTAACTTAGAGGTTCAATTCAATTATTAGACACCAGAGCTAGAAAGCCACAGATAAACTGATGCTCCACCTTGAACATTTCTGTTAAAGGATTAATATTTAATACCGGATCATTAATTAAAAATAAGTTTCATTTAAATTTAAATTTAGTACAGAAATATAAATACAAAACATGCATTGAAGTGATAGAAAAACAATTTTTATTTGAAAAGTCAAAAACAATCAAAAAACCTTAACAGCTAAATTAGAAACAAAATTACAAAAATATGGACTCTCAAGAAATATATTTTGTTTCTAAGAAGTTATTACAGGCAAACATGATTTTGATGTCCATTAAATTTTTTTAAAGAAATCATTATCATAGATAATAACTTTCATTATGATTTTTTTCTTTTTAAGAAGTCGGTGTTCTTAAACATGATTTTGATTTATGTTAATATGTTGTTGAATCTTTTATTTAAGGATGAAATATTCAGGGAATATGACGATTATAAAGTAAAAATAATACACATAAATCGTGCATAATTGTAATAATTTTTGTATATTGTTTTCATATTAAATTCTATAAATTGTTTGAAAAAATTTTAAAATTGCTTATTATAATGTAAAAGAAGTAAAAAAAACTAGTGTGGAAAAAACTAAATTAATTTCACAAAAACATAACAAAATTGTGATAAGTTATATAATAATTATGTTCAATTGTTTATCAATTTTTGTAATAAAATGCCTGATTTATATAAATAATTATTTAAAAATAATACATTGAGTTGTTAAAAATATCAAATAAAATTACGTAAATGTTGTTTTAATAGTTTGGTTGGTTTATTATAAAAAATTAATTGTTAATATTTTTTGTTTAATCTTTTGAAAAAATAGTAAATAAAATGAGTTAATAATCAAAACAATTTAAATAAATAAAAATATTAACAATTAAATTCTTATATACTTGATGTATCATTTTCAAATAATTATTTATATAAATAAAAAATTATTAAAAAATTATAAATAATTGAACATGATTATTACACAATCTATCACATTATTTTTCTATTTTTACGAAATTAATTTTTTTTACACTACTACTACACATTATTTTCTCGCTTCTTATATATTATATAAATAATTTTTAAATTTTTCAAACAATTATAAATGTTTTTATTAAATTATTCATATTTTTACATAAATCTCTTTTAAAAAAATTATCATAAAAAATTGAACTAAAGTTGTCACGATATAATAAAAAATTAAATCAAACTAAGATAAAAATAACATACATACATCATCACAGACATACACAATTTCTATATATTATTTTTATATTATACCTGTAATCAAGACACCTTTTAAAAAATATTATTTTCACTCTGAAATCGTTATATTTATTTTTCATTACACCTTTTAAAAAGATTTAACAGCTTATTAACATAAATAAAATCATATTCAATGAGCATGACTCCTTCAAAGAAAAATTATAATAAAGATTGTCATCTTATAAAATTTTAGTTGTCATTGAAGTAATATTTGAGTGTGAGGAGTCATGAGTACAACTTACCTATCTTTATAATTTATTTAAAATCTATCTATTATATTATTTCACCATCCGTGTAAAATTTTCCAATGAAACCAAACATGAATTCAGCCTAATAAACTCATAAAGTGAGATTTTTTTCATATATATATATATATATGTAAATTAATATAATATTTAGTAAACATGATATCTCCATTCATAATTTCAGAATTATTCTTTCCATGATGGCATGAAAATAACAGCACTTAAACAAGCTTCAATGAGATTCAAGCAAGTAAGTTAGACATAGTTTTTCTGTGTCCAAAATTAGAACACGATCTCCTGCTATTATCCATGCAATCATGTCCCCATCCCGCCCGTTAACTTTTCCGCAGCTGGGACCCACACCTCCCATCTTAAACAACTCGATCCATTACCGACAAATTACTCATTAACCACTATTTTCTAAACGACAAATATATTTTGACAAAAGAGAATAATCCAAAACCAAATTAGCACACAAAGGGATTATGACATGATATACTAATATAATACATCATTTTCTTCTTCTTCCTTTTTTTTCTTTCTCCATCTCTACAGAGACAGAAATTACTTGACGACACACCCTATAATCTCTGTACACATAATTTAGGTAGGTGGCTAGCAAAAGCAAGCACACTAAGAAGCTCCCAGAGGTGATTGGAAAATGATAGATGAAAAATGATTGAGATTTGAAAGTGGAGAGGAGAATAGAGTGATAAAGAAGTGATTGAGGGAGACAGGAAATTAATAAGAGTGACTAGAAGAATCTGGCGGAAGGGGAACGAAGATCCATCTCCTGGGTCCATGCGTTCCGGTCCTGGACGTGCAAGTGCCAGAAGGTTTGAGCCAGTGCGTCCGGGTCCATTGTACCCTCACCTCCTCCTCCCACCACTCCACTGCTTTGCTCCCCCGATGAATTACCCCTCTGCAATGACGTCGTCAATGTTCCTCCTCTGCCCCACAACATGCAAATTCCTCCGTCAATACCATCTTTTCTTTCTTTCAAGCACTGTCATGTTACTTTAAAACCTCTCCAAATATAACAAATTAACCAAATAATTATTCTTGGACTGCTAGATCCCATGTTATCAAGCCCTTCCCTATCTATAGATATTTGATTTACTCAAATATTTTGTGTGAATATATTGGAAATGTGGACAAAAGAAAAGAAAAAAAGTGTGTGTAAGTGGATAAGGCAAAGGGTTGAGGAAGAAGTAAAGAAAGAAAAGGAACCTGGGTGGGCCAATGAGACCGTCGATGATAACATGAGCTACGTGCACTCCCTGAGGTTGAAATTCCTTGGCCAAACACTGTGATAGTGCCCTCAAAGCGAATTTCCCACAGCCTGTCTCATCTCCCCCATTGGGTCCAGTGTTCTCACAAATTCAATTAATTCAACTCAATTTAATTACTCTACTAAGAAAAACAAGGAGAAGAAGAAGAAGAAGAAGAAGAGTGAAAATATAATTGGTATTTACATAGTTCGGAGTATCCAGCAATGCCGTTGAGAGACGCGGAGCAGCCGGTGAAGAGAAGGGTTCCCTTTCCTCTTTCAACCATGCCGGGAAGCACCTTGCATAGAGTTGATGAATTAATGTGATGAAAGAGAAGTAGAGTGATTAATTAGAAGGGTGGGTAGGTACCTGCTGAGCGCAGTGGAAGGCACCGACGGAAGAAACGGCGAGGGATTTGTGGAAGGAATCGATGCGAAGGTCATGGAAGGAGGTGGGGTAAGAAGGTAGGGGTTGGTATGCATTGTAGACGAGAATTTCGACGAATCCCAGAGACAGCACTCCCTCGAATGCCTCTCTGACGCTTCGGGAATCGGAACAGTCTATTCTTATGGCGAAAACCTGCGCCTTCTCTTCCCTGGCTATTTCGTCCGCGAATCTGGACAACCTCCCTGCACTTAATTCATTTGCATCTATGATATGATATATGATATGATTTGAATAGTAATAGAATAGTAATAGAAATGGTTACGAACCCAGGTCACGAGCGAGGATGGCGACGGTGTAGCCTTCGTGAGCGAACTTGCGAGCGATGGAGAGGCCGAGGTTGGGGCCCACACCGACGACGGCTGCAATGCCTCGTGAGGAAGCGGAGCTGGGCATGTTTCGCATGTCTATGAACATGTATGGAAGAATAAAGAGTGGGAATATTATGGGAGGGGTTTGGTGGAATTGAGGAATGAAGAAATGAAGTGAGATATTTAAGTAGTGGAGAGGAGTGAAGATGAGTAGTAGTAATGTGGTGGTTGTGTCTGTATCATTGCCTCCCTTACAACCAGCATTCACTCTCCTTTCTTTCTCTACTACTTCCTCTCAACGTCACATGCCCCATTCCTAACCACAAATATTGCTCCTTACCTATTTCTCATTTTAATTATCAAAATGTGTTATTTTCTTTCTAATAAAATCAAAACTATAATAGGATTTTTCTTTCCAACTACTATTATAGTTATCAAATTTCATCTTATGTTATGCTATCACTCTTCTCCAAAACGTTATATTTCCCAAGACTTTTTATTCATCACGTCAAGTCTCTATGAAGAATATTCTTGAAATAATGTTTTAATTTCGAGTTAAGGAAATTAAATAATGTTAAGTCACTTAAATAGTTAGTTTTTTATATTTTATTTTGAAAGAAGTAAATAACACTGTTGAAAATATGTTATGTTTTTTTATGCAAAGACTAAAGTGGAGTGAAAGATTTGTTTTATAATTTTTCTTATTTGTGGAAAAAAAAGTGCGTTCTTTTTAGTTTTAAAGTATTAAACGTATGTATTTGTTTATTAGTTAATTTAAATTTATAAAAAATTTAATTTCAATTTTTTTAATTTTTATCGAAAATTTGATCCAAATATATTCCAGTACTGAGGAGAGACTGATTTGGAGTGAAGCAAGATGTACTTCTACTGCATTTATGCCATGACAACGTGAGTCACGAGTACCGTAGAATATTTGTGAACGGTCATTATTCTCTAATATATTCTTTTTCTGAAAACTACTATATAAATTATTTTTTATTGTAATACTTATATTTATATTTATTATTATTATTGTCAAAGTATAATGTTTATTATTAAAGTAATTGTAAAGTAGATGTTGGTGATAATAAGAGTTATAAAAAAGTATTTTTTTCATTTGCAAACTATTGATAGCATTAATTAGGTAGATGGTGAAATTAATGGGAAACCATGAAAATGCATGCGCGTCACGTGTGGGATGTTGTTGACTAACGGCACGGATAATTAGAACTTGGTAAATTAAGTGAATAATTGAGTCCTCACCATTGGTTGTTGGAGCACGGTGGCAGGAACATTGCAGATGTGGTGTTTGGTCAGACACGGTGTTCCTGTTCAATAATTATTTACAACAGAACATCATTCATGTCATGGAACTCAAAGACAACACTACTTCGCTGATGTCGGTTCATGCCCTCTAATACTGTCATACAACTTGGACAAACACAACTCAAATATATTATCAACAATTATTTCTGGGGTAGTCAATTCTGTTCTTATTAATTATATAAATTTTATTTATAAGTAAAATTTGAAAGACAAGTATTTTTCATCACACTCATGATTTTCAGGAGTATTTATTTTTTATTGTGTGTTTTGTTTGCTTTCTCTTTAGTTGGATTGAATATAAACAGCCAACTTTCATTTAGTGAATTTGATCTATTAATATATATTCAGTTCATTTATATTCTATGATTAATATTTACTATACTTGAAAAAATAGTGATTTGCTTTTACATATACAATCTAACTATGAAAGTATTTTATATACTTTGATCGGGACTGAAGCACACCAGTAGGTCATATGAATATTATTTGCCTCATTAATTATTAATTTCTTATAAATGGTCATTCTTAAAATAAAATCTTTCATTAAACTATTAAAGGATTTGTATTTGGTAAGAAAAATTAGAATCCAATCATTAAAGAATCAATAATAATTGATAATTATTATCAATACAATCATTTGGATAAATAAAAAAAATATTTATAAGAATAAAAAAAAATACATTAGATTTAGATTGGGTGTAGTTCAATCCCAATAATCTTACTTATTTATTGTTTTTTTTTCTTAAATTGTACTTATTTTACTAATTTAATTTTTGTATATATTTCAATCACGTCAATTTAAGATCAAATGAATCATTTTAAATATAGGTGAATAAATTTTGTATTACTTCAATTAATATAATTATAATCAACAGAATATTACACAATTCCCTGTCCATAACCTTATTTATTGTGGTTTGGTATCAATTCCTTGACCAAGTGACCCAAAGTTTGATTTCTGTTAATATCATTGTCGAAAGAAGAATATTATCACTCAATTTGTATGTGCTTAAGATCCCGGACCATTTTAGTCATTGCTGGAATAAATTATCTCAATAACATAGTAAAAGAAAAAAACACGATCGTATTAAATAAAAATATGATTTTTTTTAAGAGAATTAAAATTTTGAATTCAGATGAATAGGGTCTTTTATTAGCTCAATAATATATGTAGTGAGCCGTGGTTTGCATGAGAGACAGTTTTGGATGATTACTTGTTAATAACTGATAATTACAATCCTTTGAATCCAGAACATTGGAGAAGTAAATCCTGTGGGTATATATGGATTCTTAAAGTTGTTCTACTTTAAACTATTTATTTAAATAGTAGAAAATTACTTTTTCCAAAAGTTCCTGTATACTGGACTGTGTAACTTTTAATAAAGCCTTTCAAAGAATAAGTAATTGATAAAAAAGTTAAAACATGTCTTTTTATCTTTATTTATTTTTCATTTAACTTGATAAAATTAAAACAACATCCTGTCTTTACAACTACATCTTTCTAAATACACATAATTCATAATTCGTGACCTCAAAAGATACATAATCATATCATTTCATACAATACATTTCATTAAAAGTGATATTTCCAAACATATAATCAAATATTTATTGAATTTTAATTTTTTTACTGGGATAAAATACTTTAATTACCACCAAATAAAAAAAATAAATACAAAAATTAAAAGTTAAACCTTGTAGAGTTAACAAGAAATAATCAATACGGAGTTCAAATAAAAAAAATATAAGTGACATTTATTAAAGAATTATTTCACTTATAATAATTGAGAAAACCTTTACAAACATTGATTGATAATAATAACATTGATTTATATTTAAGAAACCTTTACAAACCTAATTAATGTCAATTTAAGAGTACATCCACTTATATTGACAAAATAATAACATAAGCAATGGTGATGGAAAAATAAGGTGATTAACTTTAATATAAAGAATCCTTCACTCATATCAATAAAAAAGTTTTGAGTGTTGCCAAGCCAACAATATTTTAATTGAAGTCCATCCAAAGAAAAAATATGAAAGAAAAGACATGGATTTGAGAAAGAGAAGAAAAAAAGTTATAAAATTTAAAATTCTTCTATTAGGTAAAATTTTAAATTATCTAATTTTAAAAAATCAAATTACTTGGTAAACTTGTAGAATTTCAATTTGATTTAAAATTATCCATCTAAACAAAATATTTCATAAAACATTTCAATTTTTTTTATAAAACACATTATCTTATAAAAGTTTTCTATCCAATCACAAGACTAAGCTTTTTCTCATGCTCTTTAGTTTGTAAACACTTTGTTATTCAAGATGAACCAACTACGAGTTTATTACACTTGTTTTCACTTTTTTGACTTTGTTACCCTAGAAGTGTTAGCTAACAAGGCATATACCAACAAATTATGTAAAAGTATTATCTTTAACAAATTGTAACTACATGCATTGTCATAAAAACAACACCTTTGTTATGAAGGCATTTAATAGCTTGCGAGGATTAGTCTAGGAGTATACAAACTTACTCGGAAGACTTAGTAAAAAGTCAATTTTTTAGGCACCACATGTAGATCCCAACCTAAAGAAACATGACCCATCACATGTTCCAATAATTTTGGATGCAACCTCAAATACAATATGTTACAAAGAAAAACACATACCATATTATTTAGAATGACAATAAAGAGAAAAATAAACTCTATGAAGTTTTTGGGTAAGGAAATGATGTGACAACGTATCCAACATGCTTAACTTCTTGTTATGTTTCAACATAATCTTAAACTTAGTCATCTACTATATCAAATGAAATTCTTGGTCAGATAAAACAAATAATTTTTCATTCTAACAAGAAAAAATACTTACATTCACCTGGATCTACAAAAATTTTAAAGAAATCACCTTTAAAATTCTTGTACAGTATCATAAAGGGACTGAGATATTATTGGTTGATAGACTAGAGAAGTCCAACCAACCAATATCTTAACTTATTGGTAAGCATACCAATTGAATGAGTATACTGATAAATCAATTCATCTTCATATAAATTTGCACTAGTTAGACAACTTGAATATTTACTAATTAAGATGTAAAAAATTTAAATCAATATTGAAGAAAAAGAGAATAAATGTTTTTTTTTATAGTTTTTCTAAAGACTTGCAATCATATAAAAATAATTAAAATGGTATAAAGATATCATCAAGGTTGGATTTAATACTTGTTACACCACTGTCCAAACTTTCAATGTACTTTCAAATATATCTCTTCAATTCATACAATAATTTACTCAAATGATAATAACTTAGTGTAAATAGCCTAAATCTTAATACTAAAATTTTAATCCCTTAATTATTTTTTCACACTATTTGCATAAAGAGTAAGTTTATAAAAATAACTAAGACATTAAATATTATGTTTAATATGAAACCCCTTCATTGCTCAATCATAGGTTTACAACTTCCCAAACTTTTTCCATCATAATGAAACTTAATAAAACATAGATAATCAAGTCTTACCCACAAAGCATAAAGTAAAAACATAAGAGTTGAGAAAAAAATGATATATATATAT
>Ga0209489_107639_pt1 | contig 15820 bp, 11 predicted proteins | sample SiratrowhiteBW_FD_187527 | JGI IMG/M metagenome (GOLD analysis project Ga0209489, IMG submission 187527) | Root nodule microbial communities of legume samples collected from California, USA - Siratro white BW (SPAdes) (version 2) | ecosystem: Host-associated > Plants > Roots > Nodule | place... | reverse complement strand
AAAAAAAAAAAAAAAAAAAAGAAGTATGTGGGACTTCCCAAAACAACAAGAAGAAAAAAAGTTAGACACATTTTTATTGACTAAAGGAATACTAAAATAATTAAGTAATGATTAAGTGTTTTAAAAACATGAGAACTAGGATGATCAAGTCTAACATGTCATCAATGGTAGCTTAAGGTTTTAGGGTTCCTAAAGCATTTGATTCAACAAAAAAATTCAATTTTTCTATTTTTTTAAAAGTTTTGAATAACTTAGATTCATATTTTCTAGTTGACATATTTATATATTTTTGTATAAAATTAAAAATTAATATATATAATTTATAAATATATAAAGTGAAACTAAGTTAAAAAAATAACATCTGATTGTCAAAACAATGAATTTGATCGTAGTATCTTGATGTTTCGAGTTTTTTTATATCTCTTTCGATCCTGTTTTTGGTAGACGTTTAAATTTAACTTATAAATTATAAATTTCTAATACTTTTCTTTAAATCTGCACAAAATATTTTGAAATTAATTAAACAACAATAAAAAATAAAATGATCTTAAGATCAATTCATCATATTGATTTTTACCTGATTTTGATGTTCTCAAAAGGAAAAAATGCCAACACAGACTCTAATTCCCTCCATACACCACTCTAACAAATCTCCAAATAGAGATACACATGAATGTACAGAGTGATAAAACAAATTTGGAATTGGATAATGATTTAATGACAATTAAATACTCAAATTAAAGCAATAATATGAAAGAACCAATAAAAAGGCCAGACCAGAGAAATGAAAGAGATAAGTGAAAAAGTCAGACGAAAATGAAGGAGATAAGTGGAAGAGTCAGAGAAAAAAATGACATATGAATAAAATGATGTAAATCTGATGGAATAGTAGAAAGAGATAGAAAATTAGAAAGTTTTAATATTTAGAATTCCTTAACTGTTGAATATCTTTTAAAAAATATTATTAATTTATTAGGAAAAAGTTTCAAAAATATTATTAATTTATTAGAAAAAAGTTTCAAAAATATTATTCATTAAATAATATTTATAGTAGTAATATAAATTTAAAATCATTAAAAAATATTTATAGTACTAATGTAGACTTAGAGTCCATTAAGATATTTTAAATTTTTAATTAAAGATTATTTTTAAGTGTAACTTTAAAATTAAATATTTTTTAATTTTATAATAATCTATTAGTATTAAATTTTTTTGAAGTCTAAAATCACTGCTTTACTTGTTTAGGTCTTGAGCCAGTCCTGCATGCCATGTAGTGTGATAACTAAGATTAACAAATAAATCATAAAATTTATTTTTATAAGTCTAGGATCGGAGAGCAAAACAATAAGGTCTAAAAGTGATTTACTTGCAAACTATGCCAAGAAAGATGACCCTTGAAGCTAGAGGTTCAGGGAAGAGACCATTAACACCACCATCTCTTTCAAGTAAAATTTCATTGGTACTTGAATAGTGACAAGAAAATAATGAGGATGAAACTAAAGAATACAAAATTGTATTAAGAAAAGGTACTAACACATAAGTTTTCAATAATAAAGAGACATGAAGTAAGTTATTTAATCTAAAATAAGCATTTGGGTTTATAGGAGAAATAAAGAACACTTTCAAAGAAATTACAAAGTAAATGCATCTTTTACCTCAAATTCTTCATTTTCAGTGGCTTTGTTTATAGATTCTTCAAGCTTAAGAGCTTTTGAGGCGTGTACTTCTTGCTTAAGAGCTGTGCTTTGTACATCTTTCTTGATGGTCATATCTTATTGTAACTCCAACTTATGTAATTTAGAAATCCGTATGAGTTTTTCTAAATACATGTTATCTAGTCCTTTAAATGTTTTTAGAGTGATCTTGGATAACTTATGCAATATTTTGTCAATGTGATCATATAAATGACCGTATTTAGAGAATATAATTCATTAAATATTATTAGAACCTATTGAATACCCTTTGTATGCTTTTGTTATCTTCCATATTAAAAAGCTTATATAGCCGAGTAAACAAACCAAATTTGATACGTTTTATTTATGTGAAACCCTCATACGTAATAGCAAGAGTGTATCTCTTTTTCTCATTTCAAAATGTGCATTTTTTTTTTTAGCATTTTTCTTATTATAATGGAAACATAAAAGTGTTTCGTGTCTTGAAATTCAAAAAGTATTTTTATCTTTTATCATTTGTTCATCTTCTTCATACTCTTTTCTTTTCCTGTCGTTCAGATATCTCTGCCTAACTTTATCAAATCATCCTTGATTTTTTTTTTGTTTCTTTGTTTATTATGACAAAAGTTTGGAGAGATATTGTTTTTTTTTTTTTTTTTTTTTTTTTTTTTTTTGTTATTTTTTTTTTTGTTTTTTTTTTTTTTTTTTTTTTTTTTCTGTTTTTTAGGCTTTAGGATAACTTGTGGTGGTTGAAATGTAATTAAGATATATCATTTTAGTTATCACAAAAATTATTTTAAAACATTATTTTGCTAAACAAAATTTTGAGATAAGATTGTCGTAAACTGAAATTTTAAAACTACCTAAAATATTATATCAGAAAAGTTTTAGATGATGTCAATTGAGAGTAATAAAATAATTTATTTGTAAATTAAGTAAATAAAAAATAACTTTTACATTTTTAGATTTTTTTTCAATTAAAGGACCAAAAATAGTTTTTTTTTTTTTTTTTTTTTTTTTTTTTAAGTTTAAGTGGTAAAATATTATTTTTAAATTTAAGGATTACAAATATGGAGACTAAAAACCAATTCGATTCGAATTTGAGACACTAGAAATATATATAATAATATTTACGTCTTATATTAAATGTCAATGAAATGAGTGACGTGAACCAGGTCAATGATTTATAGTATCACTAATAATTAGGTATTATATTTTTTTTCAAGAAAAATGGGAGACTATTTTTTTTTCTTAAAGATTTAAAAGAACAAAGTTGGATTCACCCAAAATTTTAATGACTAAAAACATAATAGTTAAGCCTTAAATTATAAGGAAATTTGAAATTAAATTGTCATTAATTTGTGGCTTAGTTACTGAATGATTAATATAAGATGTAAACTTGCATATGAGTGTTTAACTTGTGATTTCTACATCATAGTTTATTTCTGGGTCGTTGTCACTTATGCCCCACTTACCATACATGTCAACTTCGCCTTGGGCAGCAAGCATGATGTAGTTGTGCTCGTTAAGATATAATAATTATCTAAAAATTAGGTCAAAGTCATCTTGATTTTTCAGTACCCAAGAAAGTTCAGGTCCACAAGTTTAGCAATTTTTTGCTTATCAGATTTACAGTTGACTACGACTTACGAATGAACTTTTCATTTTTGGGTTACCAGATCTTTTCTTATGCACCATAAATATTACCAAAACCAAGTAACTTATCAAGTGTTAATATTATACATTGAAAACAACTGGTAATGTCCCAAAAGTCTCCAACGTCCCCTCCAACTTTGTGGACTTTCTAATACATGTTATTAGTATGTTTCATCATCATCTTCAATTATTGACATAAGGCCAGGAAGTTAGATCTTAATTAAACTACAATTAGGTTGTTTTAATGCTGAGAAAATTACTATTTGAAAATGGGTATCAAATGATATTTTTCTATGGATGCATTGAAGAAAAAGGGAAAACAAAGGGTACCACTATCTTTTATAAATCGGATATTGGATGGTGAGGTCAAATTTTTCCTTTATAATTGTAAAATTATGAGTAAAAGTTAAAACAAGCGTGTACGTCTTTATCTAAATTATGGTTTAAGATTTTTCAGACTATAAGGTGCTGAATGTACTATATTGGTGTGAATGATTCTGCTTACGGAATAAAAGGAAGATTGATGTTCCGGAATATAGATATTTGTACTGGTGTGTATAGTTGATTGATATTAGGCATGTGTTAACAAATTCACCAACAAGGCATACTTTTTATATTGTCTAATTTATAAGTATTAATGAAACATATTGAGAGTGTATTGGAGTATTTCATTCGGTCTCTAGAAGCTGATAAAAAAACAAATTCATTCTTTAGAATAGTTTATAATTATCTTCGAAATATTTTAGTAAATATCAATCAAAATCAAACATCCACAAAATAATAATGGTTATTTGCAGAACACGTTACATGGTTAAAATCAGTATCTAGTTTGGTGAGTGTTTCCAAAATTATTTTGAATTTAAACTTGATTTTGAAGTAAAATGATTTAACATAAAAACTATTTATTTAAAATTAGTTCAACTTAATTTTTTTTTTCAACATGTCATTAGTTCGGAAGAATATTTTACATTAATAACATGATTTTAAAAATCATATTTAAACTTAAAATTATTTTCTTAATCTAAAGTGTTAATATTTAATTAAAATAATCAATGATATTTTTCAATGTTACTTAAAAAGCATGCTACTTAAAAGCTATGCAACTAAAACACAATCATGCTAAGGAACAACTAATTGAACAAAATATTAGGTTAGCAAATTGGGATACCAACCACACCAAACAAGCCCATCTTTGTTCATCTTCTGACTTGGTTCCTTTTGTCTTTGGTCTCTTTACTAGTGGCCAACCCTCACCCATACAGATCCAGATAGTACCCAAAAGGGAAAAAAATATGAGAATAAAGTCTTAAGGATACCACGTATTTTAGTAGCTTGGACCGTTGCCAATGAACAACTACCTCTCACCTTCACATTATATTTATTTTCTTCCATTGCTATGTTTTCAACATCTAAGCACACCACCTACATCATACATATATACCTTGCAACTTTCTCCTAAGGAAACTCAGACCCTTATCATATTGTGTGAGGGACACCACAGGTATGAGAAACACCACATGTTTCTGATGATGCTTTCAACATTGCATGCTCTAGTCTTATATTTTGATAAGTTTTTTTAAGCTTTTTAGAATACTTTTAAAAGCCCTCTTGAATGCTTCTGTTTCCATTCACCCAACAAATGTTTCTGTTGTTTTTTCTGTAGGCTGTTAAGTAGCTAGAAGGAAATGGCCAATGAAAACGGTTTCCAGCTTAGTGTGAAGCTAGGTGAACCAACTCTTGTTCCTCCAGCTGAAGAGACAAAGAAGGGTTTGTATTTCCTATCTAACCTTGACCAGAACATTGCTGTGATTGTGAGAACTGTGTATTGCTTCAAAACTGCTGAGAGGGGGAATGAGAAGGCTGGGGAAGTGCTGAGGAATGCATTGAAGAAGGTTCTTGTCCACTATTACCCTCTTGCTGGGAGGCTTACTATAAGCTCAGAGGGTAAACTCATAGTGGATTGCACAGGGGAAGGTGCCTTGTTTGTGGAGGCTGAAGCAAACTGTTCAATGGAAGAGATTGGTGACATCACAAAGCCAGACCCTGAAACTCTTGGTAAACTGGTTTATGACATTCCTGGAGCAAAGCACATTCTTCAGATGCCTCCTTTGGTTGCTCAGGTAAGTTTTATGACTGTGTCTTATATTTTGCGTTTAAAGTCCTTTAGGAGTCAGTTTGTTTTTGGGTACATTACTCTGAGTTGTTTAATTATAAGGAAATACTAAGGAATGTAGAGCCTAGGCTAGAGATATGTCATCTAGCATTTATCGAGTTCTTAGTAAGATTTATAAATGAAAAAATGTTACTATTTTGAATGTCTCATAAAATTTAAGAGATGTTAGTATTCGTGATTGGTTTTAGTTTCTGAATGTTTATCTAAACAGTACTACTATATCTTTTCTTTTCATGCTAAGAATAGCCATCTTTTTCATTCTGAGAGCTTCTGAAAGATAAGATAGAAGTTTTATAAAAAAGAATCTCAACTAATAGTGTCAGTGGTTTAACATCACATCTCTCATTTATTACTCCTGTACTTGTGAATTCATTCTCACCAAGAAATTATTGAGGAGATGGACCCTCACTTCTCATAAAGAATTGCAGTTTTGAAAGTGTCAACTCTATAATTCAGGTGACCAAATTCAAATGTGGAGGCTTTGCTCTTGGGCTGTGCATGAACCACTGCATGTTTGATGGCATTGGTGCAATGGAGTTTGTGAACTCTTGGGGACAAGTGGCCCGAGACTTGCCACTCTCAATCCCTCCAGTACTGGACAGAAGCATTCTCAAGGCAAGAAACCCACCAAAGATAGAGCACCTGCATCAAGAATTTGCTGACATAGAAGACAAATCCAACACCAACAGTTTATACGAAGATGAAATGGTTTACAGGTCCTTCTGCTTTGATCCTGAGAAACTGAAGGAGCTGAAGATGAAAGCATTGCAAGATGGTGCTCTTGATGCCTGCACAACATTTGAAGTGCTCTCAGCATATGTGTGGATAGCAAGAACCAAGGCCCTGAAAATGTCACCTGACCAACAAACAAAGCTTCTTTTTGCAGTTGATGGAAGGGCCAAGTTCAACCCCCCTCTTCCAAAAGGGTACTTTGGAAATGGAATTGTGATAACAAATTCTGTGTGCCCAGCTGGGGAGTTAACAGAAAAGCCTTTGTCTTTTGCTGTGGGACTCATTCAAGACGCGATCAAGATGGTGACAGATAGCTACATGAGATCAGCAATTGATTACTTTGAGGTGACAAGAACAAGGCCTTCTCTTACTTGCACTCTTCTGATCACAACTTGGTCTAGGCTTTCCTTTCACACCACTGATTTTGGATGGGGAGAGCCAGTGCTGTCGGGGCCAGTGTCCCTGCCAGAGAAGGAAGTGATTTTGTTCCTCTCCCATGGTCAAGAGAGAAGAAACATAAATGTGCTTCTGGGATTGCCTGCTAGTGTCATGAAGATTTTCCAAGATTTGATGCTGATATAATCAAGAAAATATATGCTATCATGTGATTGTGTTATTTGTCTATGTTTATTAAAAATTATCCTGTTGTTTCCTGAAAAAAAGAAAGTATTTATTGTGTTGATGAATTTATTGATACTAATCAATAATTGCAACTTATGTCTTGTGATGATTTAATTTAAATTTGTGCTGATCAACAACATTTTAGTCATTTATTCTTATATTGTCATTTTATTCATGTTAAATACATATTTGTTTTCTCAATTCAAAACATAATAAATTCTATTATATGAATTAATATGATACATAGTAGCCACTCTTGCACATTGATGTAATTTGTTTTTTTATTAACAATAAGAATAGGATATATAGGAGCACAAAATTCATGTACACAAATGAAATATTAAGGAAACATACTAACTAAAAATTTATGTAGCTACTAGATAACCATTGCAAAAGCTATTGAACTGTAAATTCATACAAACGTTATGTATTACATAAAAGTTGGAGACAATATAAAAATGTATCTTAATACAAAATAACTTGAAGCTCATCAAATGCAAGACACATATCAAGTACAAAAGAAACTATCAGACATCTCATATTATAAATTATTTTATTGTTTCCTGGAAGAAAAAAAGTATTTATTGGTACTAAGTCTTGGGGTGAATTTAATTTAAATTTGTTCTGATAGTTTATAATGGGACTAAAGTTTATTTTCTCTTACTGTAATAAATGAAATATAAGATTTATGAAAGGATACATTTGAAAATACTTTTATTAACTTAAGTTATTGTCATTTTATTGAGGCTATACTATCATTTAATTCATATTAAATATATTTTTTTCTCATTTCAAAACATAATAAATTTTATTTTATATTAATATCATACATATGTACATTATCTTTTACTTAGATGTAAGTTAATATATATATATATATATATATATATATATATATATATATATATATATATATATATATATATATATACACGAAATTCATGTACACAATATGAAACAATATGAAAGAAACGTACTTATTAAAAGTTTATGTAATCATTCCAAAAGTTCTTGAAGTGTAAATTCATAAAAAATGTTATATATTACATGAGAGTTGATAACAATATAAAAATACATCTTAGTAAAAATAACTAAAAGTTCATAAAATCTAAAACACACCTCAAACAAACAAAAAGAAAAGATAAGTGCTCATATACAATATTATATATAAAGCTAGATGCATACTTTTTTGTTTTGAATGAAAGTTATATCACAAGAGATGTCTATAAATTTAGATAAAGACAAAATATAACTAATAAGGTATTAAATAGAAAGATGGCAAGATATAACTACTATCAAAGACTAAATGAGTCTTAGAAGTATAATTTACAAGTATGTAAGCTTTTATCAGATGATATGTTATAATACCAGTATAGTCTTACAAACACTAGATGAATTACACACTTTAAAGAGAGAGAAAACATTAGACAAAGATAAAGTTATAGGCGTTGATAAATATCTAGTTACAACTCATGTAGATTAGACGAAATTTTTAAGTGCTTAACACAATACATCTTTAAGATGTAACATCACCTAATGACTACAATGTTGACTAAGAATGATGGTCAAGGAAGATTTTGACAAAAGTAAATTCATCAATATGCGTATGCTAATATGATATTGTTAGTAGAAGTAGAAGCATATATGAGATAAAGAGAGTGACTTACAGATCTTCGTAGAAAACGATAGAAGTGTTAATTAAAAGTTATGGACTATTAATAAATCTTTGACATAAGATCCTCTATAACAAGAAAGTTACAACAATCCTTTGTAAATATTTATAAAATGAAGCTTTAGCATATACAAAATGCTAAGGATTATGTAAAAAACATCTAACCATATGTCTAGAGTAAAAAGTCTTCAAGTTTTATATTATAGTTCGTCTGTTAGATAATTTCAAGAGTAAACTTTCTTTGTAAATCTTTCACTGTTGTGAAATTATTAATCTAGAGCAAAGAAAACTTATTTCATATCCTTTCAAAGAGAGTGAATATTGTATCAAACAACTCTTTTGGTATATAGCCTAGAGAGACTTTGAATACTTAATCTGGATAGATATTGAATATTTAGCACTTAATCTTAGGAGAAATTAACTTATAGTCAAAAGAGACTATTGTGTGCTTAGCCTGGAGAGACATTGTGTACTTGGATAGTTAATAATGACTTTATGTATTCATTGTAAGCCTAATAAGGTAGTGATAATACTTGTAATATCTTTTTTTTTTTAATGTAACCCTTAATAGTTTGCTAAGGAGAACTTGACGTAAATCAAGCTTAGGGTGAACTAGTATAAAATTGTGTATTCATTACTGTTATTAATTACGCATTTGCATTTGCTCTTGACCATCACTTTTAATTGCCTCAAGAAATTATTTTGAATACATTTTACAAACCATTAATTAACTCGATTTACAACATCTGATAAACAATCTGCAAAGTATTTAAAGCTCTCTTGGAACCATCTTTCTAGAGCTAATATTGTCTTTTAGTTGATGTCAAAGCTAACATCTTGGAATTAGTCCTTTGCAAGACTATAGGAAATAAAAGAACATCCGTAAACAAACTTCCTTTATTTCAAAAAGATAATTATGACTATTGTAATCAAAGATTGATTGTATTGTTAAAGCTCCAGTATATATATACAATTTGATGGACAAAAGAGTAGAAATAGAGATAGCTACTTTACTTAAAAGCACACAATGCTCTCATATGGTAGATGAATACATGAAGGTTCATGCTTTTAAAAGAGCAAAGGAAATGTGGAACAAAATTTGAGCTAAAGTATGGAATTTTCAATATGCTTAAAGGGTTCCATCAAAGTAAAACCAAAAGTACTTAGCCTCCTTGTACATAGATATAAACTCTTAAGTACGGAAAAAGAGGAAGGCATATATAAAGTATGTTTAGCTGCTATCAAAACATAATGAATGAGCTTAAATCACTCAAATGGATACCCAAAAATAAAATTATTCTTGATATTCTAAACTCAAGAAGAGGAATGACAATAGTACCTAAAAATATGTATATATTAATCATGAACACGGAAGAAATGTCTATATACCAAAACTTGAGGAGAAGGAGAGAAGACTTGACAAACCAATGAAAAATCCAAAGAGACAAGAAAACAAACATTGGATGGATAGGTATGGAACCTATTTTTTTTTAATTATTCATATCTTTTGGAAGAACCTTATGTTGTGGGTGACATTAATTGTCCCATGGTGAAAGCCATCTCTTGGTGTTTGGGCTGCTACACTCTTAAGTAGTAAGAGTTGCGCCCTAATTATTGACTATAGCTTTTAGTCTAGTGTTGATCCAACAATTGGTATCAGAGTCAATGTTACAACTTTGATTCCCAGTGGAGCAATTGCTGAGGAGAGATTATTGTGGGTAATATCAACTGTCCTGTGGTGGAGGTGAGGTGGGTCAAATCACAATCGAATCGTGATGTTTGGGCTAGAGCTTTCTTAAGTAGAAAGAGTTACGTCCTGACTATTGACTATAAGTGTTTAACCCAACACCTTAGAATGCTTGCATTCAACGTATATTTAGAACTCCACTTGGACAATCCAATATATTTAGAAATCATGAGAAGTATATCTTTAAGACTACAAACCATGAAAGGATTAATCCTCGTGAGTTTGGATAACAATGATCTTGATAAACAATTATCAAAGCAAAAAGACTTCATTCTCTTTTGTAGATTTCCAAAGAAAGATAATAAAAAAACATTATAGACAAAACACGTGTCTACAAGAGGATACAAGTGTATGAAAAACACTTGTGAACCATAAGAGGATTCAAAATATCTTAAAGATCTTCAATAAAAAAAATCAAAATATTATATACATAGTCGTAAGACTTTGCTCATGCATGACATGAGCATATGATAAGTAATTATATGTGTCTAACACACTCAAATGCATATCACATACCTACTAACAAACATGTGATGATATTGTGCACTGGAAAAAATAATGATTCAAGCATATGTTTCAAAAATAACCTAAAATTTCGTTTTACTCTTGTCACTTATAAAAGTTTTATCACAGTGTTCTACGTTATGCTTTTAAATAATTCATTGAAAGAGCAATTGTTCACAACCAACAAGAAACCCGTAACCTTTGAGATGCAAATCACATAATAAAGATGATTGGATGTAATCTTATGTCTCTTTACACATTGAGCATTGAATCAACATTGAAGAACTTGACTCCCATGGCTTAGGGATTATAACGAATCTCTCTCGCAGTAGGATTCAAAATTATATTCTTACAAAGAAAATTAATATCTACCAAGAGTTGGTAAGGATATTCATGTTAAAGTCATACCGAAAAGGGACATCCAATCTAAGTTTCTAAGTGTCCAATTATTGCCAATCAAGAGAACATTGCTAAAGTTACTGCATGCAAACGAGTAGCGAACTACTATGTGAAGATTGGGATAGAGCCTACTCAATTAAAGGCTCCATTGAAAAGATGTTATACAAGTTAAACTTACGGACAAGCTAATAATTTACGAACTTATATAAAGCAACAACTATAGAATAAGGAGAAGGGAGAATAGCGCTTAAAAAAATTCTTAATAATTTTTTTTGAAAAGAACTAAAATAATATAAATTTATAGATAAACCAAAATAAAATTATGTAATACATGTTTGCATTAACTTTTAGTAGTATCTTTTAATTATAATATAAAAATATTTTAAACGTGTTTTACAAACTCCCTGAAGACCGTCTTTATAATGTGTGATACACAATCTTGTAAATAAATTTTTTAAAGTAATCTTAGACTCAAAATCAAATCCCTTTTTAGAACTATCTTTACCTTTTCAAAAGAAACGTTCTAGATTATGATATGTACTTACAAACAAATAATTAATTACTGACTAATAGGAGATTGTAATGGTACAAGAATATGAAAGAAACAAATCGGGCAATAGAAACAAAAGTTAAAAAAAGCCAATAGTAATATTTATAATAAAATAAAAAAGAGAGATGGGAGGGGATTATGATTGATAGGTACAATGTAAACAAATATTAAAAACCAAATAGATAAGCATCACCTCAAACAAGGTGAGGTCTGTATCACGGGTTATGCTGCATTAAATGCAGCATATCTTGCCTTTGATTTTCATTAAACACGAGGAAGCCACTTAATAAATTACAAGAATACGAGTTGCAATAAATTAGAATAAATTGTTGCCCAATAAAATGCTAGAAAAAAAGGCTAAATCAAAAAACAATTGTGTGGTATGCTATTAACCATTACAATATACCATAATATTGTCATTTTATATTATACAAGTTGTCATTGTGGTTGTTTATAGATATACACGTACAAAAACTATTACGATGAGTAAGACTATGCTATAATTAAAGTTTGGAAAATAATTTTGTAAAATTTACCCAATTATAGATTCTAATACATGAAATGAAGATGGAAAATTAAAGTTCGGGTGTATAAGTGTTTTTTTAGCTCTTCTAATTGAATTTAAAATTTGTATTAATTGAATATATATAATATTATTTTTAAATAAACATTTACAAAATATAACAAGTTTCGATACTATTTTATTAAAATGAATCTTTCGAATTTAATTTTATAAATTGAGTTTTTCATAGTAGTTATAGATTATAATTTAGTTATATGTTAAGTCATGTAGAATTTGAAAACATAAACAAAGCAAAAAGTGTGGAATGCTCTAAACTTCGAATAAAAAAGAAGGCTTCAAGAAATCTTTGAAGTGTCAACTAGTGGAATATGTCTGCAAGTGAGAACCCAAGAAATCAATCACAAATGAAAGTCAACGATACAAAAAGCAAATAGTATTTATGACATGAATCGACAATTTCAGATGTTCTTATTATTATGACCAAGCAACTAATCCATGAAATAAGAAGTACGTTGGAAATAGGTTTCCATCTTTTTCATAGGATTAATGATATTCAAGGCCCAATAACCACACTTAAACCTCTATTGCAATGTCAGAATGCAAAAGGCTGTGCCAATCAAGCTTCTCATTGCAAATTAAACTTCACACGATCAAAAACCAAATGTAATTAAAAATTCTGTTATACTGACTATATACGTTGGTATAATAAAGTTTTAATTAAAATATGGCTATACTTATAAGTTGGTATAATAAAGTTTTAATTAAAATATGGTTTTACTTATAAGTTGGTGTAATAAAGTGTTAATTAAATATGGTTATACTGACTTCATAAGTTCATTTATAGATACTCCAGTACCTTCAATTCTGGTGACACCTAATGCGACATTTGTCGCCTCCAAATTATGCTTTAGTGGGCCATTTTCTTTACTTAATTTAACAATATGATCATGAAAAGGAAATCATTGTGATGGTTAATTTTATCAAAGGTCATGAATGCAAACAATGAATTAATAGTTAAGAAAATTACTATATTGTGGAAACTTTTAGCAAGAAATTGTGTGTTTTCTACTGATAAGAAAATCTCCTAACCCTTTCCTAAAAACTGTATTTACCACCTAGAGAACACAATAATAAGTGTGAACAATAAAAAAGTAACCCAGTAAGTGTAACAAACGCAAAAATAATCGAAAATGGACAACAATGTTTTCCCCAGAAAAACACGCTTTACCACATTAAAATACCATATATGAAGTTGTAACAGATTGGAAAAACAAGAAGTACGGGTGAAGATGGGTTCCACTTTATAAAATCAGACTGTAGACTTAATCCATATCCAATAAAATGGTTGGATCTAACATCAAGATTTATTTTAAATAGATCAAATGGATTTGAATTTTCTTAATTCAATTTAAATTGAATTAAATTTAAATTAAATACACTTTATCAATTAGATTAAATTTCACATAGAATTGATTTAATTGACCTAATGCAGGATTACTTAATCAATGTGAGTCAACTTGACATAGTCTTATCTGATGTAGACCTAATGTATTGGTTGAATATAGATCCAACTTGATTGGCTCGACTTGCTTAATCTCATTTAAACTTAACTTGATTTAGACTTGGTCAAACTTGGTTCGATTTGGGTATGACTTAACTTAATCCCGATATAACATAACTAGGGTTGGACCTAATCAACTCGACCTGGGCTTGAGCCCATTTGACTCGAACTGGGTCTGGGTAAACTCGACTAAACCTAGTTCGGTTGGCTCCTATGCCTTGGCTAACTCAGGTTGACCTAGGTTCGGACTAACTTATCTTGACTCGGCTTGACTAGGACCTAGGTCAACATGACATAACCTGGGCTCGTGCCTACTTGGCTTGAGCTAGGCCTGTGTCTATTAAACTCAAACTAGGTCCGAGCTGACTTGACTTAACCTATGTCCGATAGGGATGACAAAAGATGCTAGCCCAACCTGTTTAGGCCCGACTAGCTATTGGCCCACAAAAAATGGGGTAGGGGCGAGCCCACCACAGCGAAACGACTTGAAAATCTTGGTGTGCCTCGCCAAAGGGCGGGTTAGTGATAACATTTATTTTTATCATGTTTTGGACCCAAGTTTTACTATGAAATAAACTCTTTCTATACTTGAACCCTAATTATTCTTTATTTTATTAGATTTTTATTAATAATTGATTACTTGTGTATGAGAATGATAAGTTGCACTAATTTCCCTTATTTTGTTTAAAAGGTGAATAGAAAACATTAAATTTAGAGAAAAAGCTTAAAGCTCATGAAGAAGGATACACAGAAAGCCCATGAAGGAGAAGAAGGGACAAAGTCCCATGAAGGAATGCAAAGAAGAGGAGACAAATTAGTGGAGTTGCCCATAGCACCACCGAAGTTGAGCCAGGTGCGAACGTCGTTCAAATTCTATTTATTAAGTGTCTGTGTTAGGATTTAGACATGCAGAGACAGAGGAGAAAAAGAGTCAGTCTTAGATGGTAGCTTTAGGGTTTTTTATGTGATCATCTTCTTCTTGCATTATTCATCTTGTATGTTTAGGATTCTTATGTTTGTGAGAAACTAAACCCATTATTGTTGGGGTTAAACGTAACCTACCAAACTCTCATGTAATCAATGTTATGTTTATATGTATGTCTTTTTCTTTCAATGTCATTATTTTAATTACGTGATTAATGTCTGATTCACGACTTGACACTTTGATACTAAAGGTATTGGGAAATATCATTGGTAATTAGGATTTGACCTAGAGTACCTAATTAAAGCTTGTGTATAGGAATAGAGCATGATTCATTTCTTCTCTTAAATCCTTGTGACAAAAGCAATCTATATAATTGATCAAGGAATTAACGAATAACAGAGAAGCTTAGGCTCATTCACCTAAGGAATTAGGGTTTGAGTATTATTGTGGATTGACATTGGTATTAGACAGAAAAAGAAGGTAATATTTTTATGCATGAGAGTGAGATATGGTGAAGTCTAACCCTAGCAATATTCATATCACGATCCTTAACCTTATTCTGCCATATGTGAATTGACATAAATTTATAAAATTATTTGCTTTATTTTGTTTAATTTATTTTCTCACACAAACACTTAAATTATGGAATTATACTTTTGTCTAATTTTATTATAGTTGTAACTATTATTGTATATTGCATAAGTTCATTACGAGAGATTGATATATTTATTACTTGTTACATGAGCAACTGGTGCACTTGTTATTGAACACAAAAAGTGTTAATAGTTGGCAGACCAACCCATCAACTTGTTTATAATTTTTTAATTTTTTTTAATTTTGTTATACATATACATATATATATATATATATGTATATATGTGTGTGTATATATACATACATATATATATATACACATATATACACACACACACACACACATATATATATATATATATATATATATGTATATATATATATATATATATATATATATATATATATATATACACACACACACACACACATATATATATATATATATATATATATATATATATATATATATATATATATATATATATAC
>Ga0209489_107636_pt1 | contig 15824 bp, 5 predicted proteins | sample SiratrowhiteBW_FD_187527 | JGI IMG/M metagenome (GOLD analysis project Ga0209489, IMG submission 187527) | Root nodule microbial communities of legume samples collected from California, USA - Siratro white BW (SPAdes) (version 2) | ecosystem: Host-associated > Plants > Roots > Nodule | place: USA... | reverse complement strand
TTTTTCTAAGAGAGAAAAATTAGGATTCTCGGGTGTAATTGGGTTGTGGGTAGTGTGAGATTGTGAGTGTTTTATAAACACAGTGTACAATTTTCTACTATTAAATTATCTGCAGCAGTCCGGAGATGTAGGCAGTATTGGCCGAACTCCGTTATCAAATTGGTGTGTCCAATTATTTCGCTGTGATTTCACTCTCAAAAATCTGACTTCATGGGAAAATGCTGTGTATTTTTCCCAACAAAAACCATCACTAAATGCGAACATGAAAAAAAACTAAAAAATTGTACAACAATTATTACAATTGAAATTTTTATTACATTATATATACGACAATAGTTACAAAATCGTTATCATATATGGTGTTACAACGATGGTTGTAGATTGTCATCGAATCCTGTTTTTTAACGAGGTCTTCGTTAACAACAATTCTATAATTGTTGTTGACAAACTAGTTTAACTATTATTAAAAAATATATATCTACATTCGTATATCTCTTTTATGATTTGTAAGTAATAAATTTATGTTGACTTATTTATATTTTATTATGTAATGATTATATATTATGATCATTCTTGATATGAAAAATATGAAGTTGTTGTTTTATAAAATCTAGAAACTGTGTAAAAAAAGTATAAACAGATGTTCATATTACAAAACGTTATCTTATAACTATTATTATTGTGTTTTGTATATAAATTGTAAATGTATGTCATTATATATTGAGATGGTATAATATTGTATGGATAAATATAGAATGTTTCATTCTTAAAGTAACTTGATTAACCTTTTTATATTAAATTTAATGAAAATTTTAACTAGTATTCCTAAAAAATGGACGAAAAGATAAACCAGTGATTTTTTTGTATTCATAATATCATCAATGCAAGTTAATGAAATTATTTTCCTTTTTTGGTGCATGAAGTATTTAGTAGTTTATTTTATACCTTAACAAGACGACACTGCTTAATCAAACTATAATTTATAAATAAAAAACATTGTAAGTACTGAGTGCAAATATTTAAAAGAAATTAATCATATAATAGTTGGTGAGAATGGAGTGAATTTCTAGCAGATATATTTATAAAAAGAAAGTTTTAGTGTATAATTGAATATATTATAAAGTGACGTGTACGAGTGGGGATTGTATTATGTTATTCATGAACACAATTTTTTCATTTTTGGCCTGTAATGGAAATGGTCCTCTTGATTCCCTGTCGTGTATCTAAATTGTCACCTTTCTTTCTATTCTATAATAATTAGGTCAAAAGCACAAAACAAAGATACTTATAGTCTTCAGGGCTGGCTAACCAGTGCAATGTACTGAAAAGGATGTTGGGTTATTCATTTCAACACTCGATTATCTCATAAACCAACTTTATGTGTTCCTGTGTATTTAGATTTGGTCTGCAACATGCACTTAGGTACACACAAAACACCAAACCATGCCTTGAAATTGATAATGCAATTTGATTACGACATAAAGGTAATATACCACGACAAGTATTCATATAATAGAAAACATATATAATATCGTCAGCAAAATTTAGTTTATACATGTGGCGTGAAAAAGGAAGCAGATCAAGTGATTTATATAAAATAATCTTAGTATGTTGATAATGACTCGATATTTATCTTATTGGTTCTGTGAAAGAAAAGATTTCTAAATCTTCAAATTTTTTTTCTTTTTTACTAAAAAATATCTTGATTAAGAAAAATATATATGACAATAGTAGCATATGATGACGTGTGTGTTAAGAGTGTGGAGGAATAATAGCTGGTTAGTGGGCAGCCCAAAACATTATTCAAACCAGAATTGGTAAGGCAACAGAAGAGACAGAGGAAAAGATGTTTTGTTGGAACACAGGTTCTTCCCATTTTAAGCAGGTACATTGTAATCAATCAAATTCAGTCTTGTGAATAAAGCTGCGGTGTTCAGAAAAAGGATAAGGAGTTGTTGTGGTCCTTGTGTTGTGGTTGTGGAATATATACATAAAAGACAAAATGGTCTCACAACTCAACGACTGAGTAATAATAATAATATGCAATTGGCTGCTATACTGCTATACTTTCCCAGAGCATTTCAGGGCATCTTCAGTCCAGATAATTCCAAAACCCTAAACTTAAAGATTACAATGTATAACATATCTTTACTCAAACAATTTAATTTGATATGGATGAGTATTAAATCCAATTGAGTCCTAAATAAATTTTTAAATCATAAAAATATTTTTTCTGATAAAACTTGCATTTATATAAAAGTACAAATAAAAATTGTTGAAATGTATATTTTATTAAACCATCTTTTGTAATAAAATTTATAAGAAAATTTTAAAACTAATAAAGCATGATAAAGTTTAAAAAAGAAAATAAAGATCTCATTTTTAAGTTATTTTCTTTAGTAACTCTCTGGTATATATTTTATTCATCAAGTAGAGGAGAAGAGATCACACATTGCGTAATACTGAAACACTTTTCAAATCTTTATATTAAAAAAACTTTATACATAACATTGTTCATCTTCACTTAACAAGCTAAAATATAAAGCATAAATCTTATATACTTCAAAAGATATTATCATTATAATGAGGAACCATGTCATTTATAGATCATTACTCAAGTAATGTATTATCTTAGCCATGTTTAACAGAGAATACTCTATTATTAGATAGGAGAAGTAATTGTTGTTTTAAAAATATGTTTAAATGAATTAGTTAAGAGTGACTACTTAATGATTAGCCATAAGTGACTATGAGCCCAAATAATACTCATACATATTAGCTAAGAGTAATTACGAGTTAAAATAATACTCATTTTATACTTTACAATATTAGTCTACTCGATAGAACTCAATATATTAATTATTGAGAACTTGACATATATTAAGAACTTGACTTAATTTGTTTTGTAAAATGAAACTATATAAAAATACTTTATGTATTTTTCTCTTTTTTTTATATCTTTTACATTACATATTATTAATTACAAACTTACATAAAAAAAATACTCTTTACCTAAAAGTTTTGAAAATATTTTTTAAACAAGTGAATTTTAAAACTTAAAATTGTGTATGACGTATTTTTATCATATAATCCTTCTTAAAATTTTGTTGACAGACTATTTTCCTATAAAATTGTTGTCTCAATATGCAGGATGAGACATTACTAATAAAACTTTTAAGATACAATTCAACACACTCCTTTCTTATATTTTTTTCATTTCTTAACAATAATTACGAAAATAAAAAAACAACATGTTTAAATTTTCTTTTAAAATTATCTTTTATATCAAAATTTTTAAAAAAATTATTTTATTGATTATTTTTTAAATATATTAACATAAAAAATTATTTTATCACATTAATCAAATCAACTATAATTTTTCCACTAATTTTCTTTTACTTTGTACCCTCTTTCCCCTCACTTCAAACAATCACCCACTCTAGAGAAAGCCTAATAATATTTTCCTTATGGCTTTAATATCTTTTATTTGTTTTCTTTCCAAAGATGATGAAAAAATTTGAATTCATGATTTTATATAAATTATTTAATTACTGTTGGTCCAAAAACTCCCCTTTTCCATTATTCCATAAAAATCTTAAGAAATTAATATATAAAAAATTAATTAGATGCATAATATATATTTTAAATATTTTTACATTTTTATTTAATAATAGACTCTCAAGTAAATTCATTAATTCTTATATGTATACTTTTATTTTTATTTTAAATTTGTCATGCATTTATTAGTACAAAAGTTTCATCATGTCAAGGTGGAGATGCAATATACACATCAACCACATCAATCCATTTGTATATACTCAAAAACAGTTTTAGAATTTTTACAAAAATAGCATAAGATTAGCGTGTCTGTCTATTTAATAAGATCCTGTAACTACCATCCAAAGTACACTTACTTTTGAATTAAAGGTAGTATACTAATATAACTTCAATTATTTTACATTATCAAATACCTTTGTCTGTGCTTGTCAACATCGACCACGTTTATCTCTCATATAGTAAGCTTTTCAAGGTAAACCACAGGCACCAAGAGCCTCCAATGAATGAAAATAATAATTGATATGGTGAAAATATATATATATATATATAGATAGATAGATAGAAGGGACAACAGTTAGAAAACTATGAGCAAAATAACAAAATTGTAGCTAATGGTGGAAATAAGAAGGAATGTTTGTAGAGGTAGCCATTAATGGTGAAAATTGTGCACAACAACAATTTTTATGTGTTTTGTTCTCCAAGAACCTTGACCATTGATGGTGCCAAATGTGGTTTTGTAACTGGCCGGCAAAGAGAATCTTTGGGCCGCTACAACTCTCAGCCTGTGGTGGTGGGTTTGAGAAAGCAAGATTAATATCACTTAAAGTTTAATTATGATATCTCTTTTGTTTTAAAAATACTATCAAATAAATATAAAATTTATTATTTAAAAGTTGATTGCTACAAAAGGGAATGATATTCAATTATATCACAATTTATGATTTGGTGATGATGTATGATTAAAAGTTTTTCGTCCAGAATATGTTCTAACAAAATTTTAACATGTTTTCTGATACATGTTTGAAATTTTGGTTTTCAACATTTTGTATGAATTACATTCTTATTGTTGCATGAGAATTTTTGAGTTTATTTCTGGTAAACTTTTATTTTTAGAAAACATATTGTATTTGATTTCATTTTTTAAAATGAAAAATTTATTACAATTTTTTTGTAAACGTTGAAATGATTAACCATAATTAAATCACTATTATTTATGGCAGAAAACTCCTCCAAATTGCAGAATATATTTTAAGAAGTAAAATTAAAAAAAATATTAATTATATATCAATAAATGGTTAAAATAGTGAAATCTCATTTAAACTTTTACTTATATGTATTCTAATCATTATTACATTGTTACAAAAATATAATGTTGAAAATAAAATAATTTATTATATTCTAATTATTTATTGTTTTTGTAAATGAAAAAAACATCTTAATAAAAAAATATAATTAGATATTATAAATATTATATACAACTAACTTTTTTTTTGTCCATTTAACTTTTTTTAGTGGTATTATATAGCTATCAACTGTAATTATCTTTTTTTAATAAATGATATATTTGATTTTTTTTACTTCTTTTCCTTCTCTTTAATATAATATCTATAATGTCAAAGTAGTGAACGTATTAACTAAATTTGTTGGACCAATTATTGTGTTGATAAATTACATTTAAATTGAGTTCCATAGTTGAATCCAAAATTATTAGTTCTTTTCAACTTTTTAGGTTTGGAAATTTTCATATTTTTGCTAAGTCTATTTCCTTGAGTTATACAAAATATATTTTATTTTTCTTGAGAATAATATTTTTTAGATAATAAATCAGTAATATGATGGTAATCTTATTAAGGATATATATATATATATATATATATATATATATATATATATATATATATATATATATACATATATATATATATATATATATATATATATATATATATTCTTTAATTTAAAAAGATATTACAATCAAATATAATTACAAAGGTCTTCCCTTCAATTTTATATATAACAAATGAAGATCATGAATACTTATTTTTTAACTCGAAAAAATATTAAAATCAAATATAATTATATATTATAAATGTTATATATAATAAAATATTGAGTTTCCTTTAACGTTTAAATATATTTAATTTCCTTTTAATGTGATCAATTTATTAACATAATAACACATTATTGTTATATTTAACATGTTTTTAAATTATATATTTAATTTAATGATTTCTTTCAGTTCCTTCTTACTTAATAATGAAAAAATGTATAAAAATCATTTAAGTTAAAAAAAATAGGTTATGCTTAAAATAAAATACATTCTTATATAATTGCAAATTATTATGTATAATAAATTAATATAAAATTTAAATAGAAAATAAATTTTAATTAAATATAGTGTTCAAACTTTTACATCACAAATGCATTGCATAGTCTTTAAAACTCTATTTATTTAAAGTTAGATCCACTAACGAAACTCACATTTGATAAAGCACGGGAAATTGCTTCCTGCACCCTACAATTGCTTTCTGCACCCCATCAGTTATTTGTAGATAAGTTGTTTTCATTTTGCATGTTTCAAGCGTGGTGTAGGGGTGCAAAGTTAGTGTGATTTGATTTTTCGTTTAACGATAACCTCTTACAAAAAATGAAATCCGTAATAGAATGTGGGTGGGTGAAATACGTTACAAAAAACGTATTCCGTAGAAGGTTATTATGTTATGGAAATCATTTTCCGTAAGTGGGAGTGTATGGATAAGTGTCTATGAAAATGTTTTCCGTAAGAGGAGTAGATAATTATGAAAAACATTTTTTATAAGAGAAATTTGTTATTAGTGGTGGGACAAGAGCTTATGAAAAAACGTTTTCTGTAAAAGGAAGAGTTGCTTACAAAAAACATTTTCCATAAGAGGACATTCAGGTTATAGCGTAACAGGAGAATTCCATAAGTTTTTCATAAGAGGAAAGTCTTCTTAGGAAAAACATTTTTCATAAGAGACTTTTCGTATTACGGAAAAAGTTTTTCGTAATGAAGGCTATTTTTTTAAAAAAATTAACTACGAAAAACATTTTCCAAAAATCTTATGGAAAACGATTTCTGCAGTAGAAAACCCATCCACTCTGCCGAACACTGCTCCAAACTTTTCCGTTGCTCCTCTACCGCTCTTCATCGTTGCCCTGCTCCTTCACATCGCCCTACTGTCCGCCTTACCCTTCGTCGTCGTTAGCCTTTAATATCGTTGCCATTGTAGGTCCTCCGCCATCATCATTACCATTTTTCTCCGTTTACACAAATTCATAAAAAATATAACTTTCTCTTTATATATTTTGGCAAGAACAACAGTAGAATTATGAAAAATTGATGGAGTGCAGGAAGCAATTGTAGGAGTGCAAGAAACAATTGACCAAAGCACGTTCTACTACAAACCAGTGCCTATAACCCAATTAACTAAACTAGATCCATTTGAAAACTAAAGCCCACTACTAAACAAAAAGGCCTCTTTTACATTATCGGTAAGGTCCGTTAATTATGCTAGTATTGACCTATGAGAAATTTTTGCAGTATGAGCTTATGATCTTGATGTCTGCCAAATCTGAACCATTTATATTCCAATAGGAAGATAAGATGTGAAAATAGCTCAAAATATAATAATAATAATAATAATAATAATAATAATACAACCTTTTATACTTTATACCATCACATACTAGAATTTTAGTATATTCTTTTTCTTGATTCTCTATGTAATGTCTTGTATTTGAGAGGTAAATTTAGATTTAATTAAGACTATAGACATCAAACCTATAAATTTTTTATATGTATAATGCTATAATTTTTTTTTTCATACTTGATGACGAATTTGGAATTTGGAATTTTTGGAAAAATGTATTGCCAACATTGATGGTGATATTTGAAAATGGTTTCTATTAATTGCTAATGAAATTTTCATTGATTAATTCTTAGACAATTGTTAAGTGCACTATTGAATAATTATATTATTAATATGGAGAGTAAGCTTTACTAATTATTAATATATATCAAGAAACTTCATTAATAATTTTTAGAAACTTTATTCTTTTAATTATATTTTTTTTCTACTCTTATTACCTTGAAAAGACAAATAAATAGTGCACTATGTGCACTTATAAAAATTCTCTTATTTAAATATTTATTTTCTATTTATATAAATTAATATAAATTAATTTTAATTTATATAAATATTCAAATTGAAAAGAAGAAAGAAAGATTGGGTGCAGTACACAGTAAGCACGGTGTGTAAGGAGTGTATATTGAAGGGGTGTTAGGTTTGGGTCAATTGAAGTCTAAGAGAAGAGAGAGCAAAGAAAGAGATCAGAAATGGCGTCCAAAGCTCCAAAGAAGGCCAATCTCTTGGATCATCACTCCATCAAGCACATCCTCGACGAGTCTGTCTCTGAGGTCTGTAAAACCCTAATCCCCTTTTCTATCTCTTTCACTTTCAGACCCCCTTTTTTCCCTCTCATTTATTTTTTTTTTTCGCTAATTGGACTTGGACCTTGTCGTGGGTGTAGGTGGTAACAAGTCGTGGGTATGTGGAAGACGTAAGATTGAGCAATGTGAGGCTTTTGATCGGGGCTATCATCATTGTCATTGCTCTCTTCGCCCAGTTTTACAAGAAGAAGTTCCCTGAAAATAGGGATTTTCTCATTGCCTGCATCGCCTTATATCCTTTTTCCTACCATTTCATTGTATTGTGTTTCTTTGTTTTAATTTTGGTTTGCATGACATAATTCGATGCGGAGACATCTAAAATTGGGATTTTTTTGGAATTGGTTCTGATTAGGGTAATGGAAAATTAAACATGTAGCTAAGATTTTAGGTGTTCTGGTTTCGCTGCAATTCTGGACATTGCACCAAATGTGAACATATGCAGCCGCAATTGTGGTTGCAGAGACTCCAAAAGATGTCGCGACTGAAATCACTGTCTTAATCATTTTTTCAAAATTTGCATCTGGGATTTTATATCTCTATGATGTGGCTTGGGATGATAGAATTGTTTAATCGAAAGTTATTAAAATTCCTCGTTGAATGAGTTTTTTGTGTTTTACTTGAGAGGGGAAATATGATTATTGATGTTTGTAGGTTTTATTCATTATGCTTTTGATCCTTAACTCTTCTTACATATGTGATATTCAATGGGCTGTTGCAGCTGATCATATACACTAAGGAGAAAAATGCCATTCTGTTCACCTATCCACCTGTTGTAAGTTTCTTGACATTGACGTTTGAGTTTTTATTTACATATGGAGAATAGATGCTGAGTTTCACTTGCATAACTGCATTGTTTTGGTCCTTTTAGTTGATGATTGAAATTTTGTCTTCCACCTTCCTTGGGTTGGTAAATGACAAAGTATGTGTTGGATTTGTAGATTTTAGAATATTGAAACTTGTCTGTATAGTCTTTATTGCTCACTGTGCATAATGTTTAACATTATCTATTAGATAGAATATTTGGTGATGTTAAATGGCAGGTTGATTTCGATCAATGAAGATTATACACATACTTATTGAATGTACAGAATTTGTTCTTCATCTTTTAATTGTATATTAGAAGGAGACGTATATGGCTCCTTGTTCTGTGTACTGATTAAATTTTTGTTTCATTTAACCATTTCTACTCACTTCCAATATAGCGAGAGAACATTTAAGATTTATATGATTAGATGTCTAGTTTGTTTGTGTGTGTGTCCATGAAGAGGGGTTGGTGAATCTATCTTTTTATCATTCGTTTAAATTGGCTCTATCCTAAGAGAACAAAGGCGCTGAGATTTTAGTCTGTTTAGTTTGTTAGAACTGTGCCATATACGCCCTTAAGAACCATCCAATAATTTGACCATGACTGTTTGGCTTAATGATCATCAGAACTAAGCAAATCTCATGTATTAAACGATTCATATATCAATTTCTCATGATCAATTATCTATAGTGCAGTAGTATAGCAGTGTGGTCAGTGAAGAGCAGCCATGAATCACCACTAAGTCTGAATAGCTGTGTGTTTTTAATAGCTTCCGCAGGAGCTGCACTTGTGACCAAAATGGTGGCCGTAGTGGTAGATACTAGCTATAGAGTGAGGCTTTTCAAAATCCTTATTTTGCCTTAAAAAACATTGTCTTTTTTTTTTGGGGAGGGGGAGCAAAGTTGAGTTGAGATTTATTCCTCTTTTTAGAGTGTAATAAATCCCTAATTGGATGTAGTTTCACATGCTTCCTTTTCTATCTCTGGTCTTTCTTTTTTCTTTTCTATAAACACCTGTCCTCACTTTTCGTTGAATGTTTAAGATGTCTTTTATTTGAAATATGAATGTCTTTTAAATATGTTTATCTCCTTGAGTTTTATTTTTATTTACCTGTTCGTTTTGACTAAACCCCATGACCTTTTATTGTAAATTAGGAATATGTCGTAAGACACTTATATTTATGTAGTGTAAACTATTTAATCTGTATATAAAAACTAGTCATCCCACTATGTGCTTTACAGCTATAGCATTTTGGGGGTTGGCTGCAACATCCCATCATCCGAGATTGATAGACTAATACACTGAGTCGAAGGATAGATGAAACTAATATCAGTTTGGTTAGCAATTAATATTTATTGGATATAATAGTGTTATGTAATGGTTGAACTCTTAACTTGTAGTGATATAGTTATATTCTCTTTATCCTTCAGTTATTGAATTTCAATTTAAGTTGCTTGAAAGTTGCAACAGAATAATTTTTCACACCCATTGGTTAACAAGACTAAATTAATGCATAGTAGTTTTATGTAATGGTTGCAGTGAATGAAGGTTTAGGTATATTCTATTATCTTTATCCTTCAGTGCATTGAATTTCAATTTAAGTTGCATGAAAGTTGCTACTGGATAATTTTTCACTCCCATTGGGTTAACAAGAAGATAAATTAATGCATAGACCATGACACATTCATTTAGGCTGGAAGTTAATTCAGATAGTACCTATAACTTTGTTATTTTGAACTTTGATACATGTCATCTGGAATTTGAACTGACCTATAACTTATTTCAGAAATGATTTAAAGGGCTTAAGTCATGATATCTTTCTAGTTGGTTGCTTGGTGAATTTTATAGGTTTTCCATGAACTAAGGATGTTGATATTTTATTTATTAGTGAAATATGTTATATTTCATTCATCTAATAAACGGCTTTTCCTTGAACTCTTTCATCATATAACGCAATTTTATTTTAGCCTTTCTGCAGAAGCCCTGAAATACTGTAATTTTGATAGTTACATTCCAACTGAGATTCCCCCCTCTTTTCTATTACAGGGATCCTTTACCAGTACCGGTTTGGTGGTTTCCTCCAAATTGCCTAGGTTTTCTGACATGTACACACTCACTATAGCAAGTGCAGATCCAAAATCAATTTCTGCAAATGAACCAGTACATTTTACTAAGAGTGTTACTGAGTGGTATGTCTCTCTCGCTTCTTCCCTTCACTTCTGTATGCTCACACAGTGACCAATGGGCATGTGATTCAATATGCATTTCATCTCTTGCTCTGCTTTTTGGAGATCAAACTGCATCAGTCTATTTTTGTTTGGAGTGCAGGTTCACCAAGGACGGAATCTTAGTTGAGGGCCTTTTCTGGAAGGATGTTGAAGCTTTGATTGTTCAATACACCAAAGAGCCAAAGAAGAGCAAGTAGTATGGAGACATTAATTTTGGTTATGCGGATAACTTTTTTGGATGAGAAACATATATATCTGGATATGGTTTATAATTCAATACTTAGACATTTAAAAGAGAACTGAGGGAATCCAGCTTTCACCAGCTTTAGGGCACAATTTATTCCCATATTTCGTCAGCTTATTAGCATAGAAGGCTCAAACCCATTTTCATTTAATCTCCTAAATAACAATTAATGGTTCTCGTTCACTCCTTCATTCTTCTACCGTCTCGAAGAGAAAGAAAGTTAACTTTTAGTAGTGCAGAGAAAAAAGGTGGTATGTCTTCATACATAATTATAAATAAGATATTATGTTACTTCATCTTTTTAAAAAAATATAAAAATAAATTATATAAATAAAATTGTTTACAATTCATTTCACAACTTTATTTTTCATAATATCATAGTTAAGGTGTTATAGCAAATAAAATTATTACTAAGTATTTTCTAAATGTTTTTAAAAAATAAATAAACGGAAAAAACTGCTGCCATTGGAATACCAGTGATACTGCAACCAGCACGTTTCAGGGATTCTACACATTGGGCGGCTGCAGACGCGTGATTCGATACAATGCATAAAATCAAGAATTATTATAAATGTTTTTAAATATTTTCTCTCACAATAATAAGTACACAAAAAAATATATGTTTGAGTTTTTCCTAAAAATTTAAATCTAGAATTTATGAAACACGCGATAAAAGATTTACAATGGCTTCTCTCTTTTTATGAAAAATGAAACTCATCTACCACACTGAAAATCAAATTAAAATTAATTCTCGTGTGCGTGTGTTGTTACATTCTAATAATTGAGTTAACAACAAGTGTTAGCACGTTTGGACGGAATATTCTACAATAACCTAATTAAATGTGTTAGAAATATGATTTACTCTTTTATTATATTTCTAACAATATTAATTGGAAAAACAAAATCGGACTAGTGTCAATTAAGTAAATTATTGGAGTGAGATCTAAAGCTTGACACTTTGTTTGAATAATAAAAAAATGAGAAGAAAGTAGCGTAAAAGAAATAAAAGAACTTATATAACCTTTTGTTTCTTTGTAAGATTTGCTTTTGGTTATGTTTCTTGATATTTCTTTTTTCCATTTTAGTATTTCTTTTTTTAATTCTCAATGAATTGGTACATTTTGTTTTTTGTCCTTAATATTTTTTTCTTGATCTTCATAAAATTTTACCTTTTTTTATTGCTTTAAAATTGTTTCTATTTAAATAATAAAATTTAATTAATGCGATGGAAAATAATGACATTTCTCTTTAATTAGAATTTGCATCCTTTGTTTCTTTGACCCGTCGCTATTCCCCCATTAAAACACAAAAGGAATGAAGAAGAAAAATATAAGTTTTTCTTTTCCAGCATTCTTTATCTTCTTTAGGCTTTATTTTCAAATAGGATATGTTGAACAAAAGAATGCATGTAAATTCTAATTGAAGAACACGATACTATTGGTACCATATTAGTTTTTTTCACCTTTTATACTAGATAATTTAAAAAATATACATGTTTCAGTTTTACCCTACCACTGACATGATCTCTTAACACACAATTACTCACTTAAAATATGTCAATAAACCATATGAATAAAAAAATAATTAAAAAATGTATGAATGATAACAAAGTGGAAAGACAAGAAAACAAAAAAAAAATATTTTGACAAATATAACATTTAAAAGTTACATTATTGCCTAGACATCTATATTATTTATTATTATAATTAGTTATTGAGTATACATTGTATACAAATATAACATATCTATATATTGTATACAAATAAAGCTTGTCAAAATATTTTTATATAAAAAAAAAGAAATACGTGGACTAGTTCTACTGGGTTATTAATGTTTTATGGTAATTTATAACTTAATAAATGTCTATAGAGTAGAGATCAAAATAAAACTAAAATTTCATCAAAAACTAAAATGAGAAACAATATATTAAAGATAATAATAAGATTTGTATCCACCTTTATCTTACCTATATACTGTGAATTAAACTGATCTGACGTGGAATCTCAATAATAGGATGTTAAAATAAGGATTTAACTTTTTAATCGTTATATACAATTATTTTTATTATATATACTGGAATATTTTAAAATTATTTTTTATTTTACTTTTTCGTCTAAATAAGATAGTTTTATATTTGATTTGTTTACTATCTTTTCATTTTTAATCATATTTTTTCTTCGTATGTATGGCTTCTAATCCAATATAATATTGATGTGAATGCAATGCAAATTGGCAAGGGACCTACAACACACAAGTATATAATTTTAAGCCACTTATACTTGGTTCTAGAGTCAAGACAAACAACTACTCACACTAACTTTTGGGTACAATAATATTGTTCATAATTGAGAATTTGACTTTCTAAGACTAACTTCTTAATACTAATAACGCTATTTTATGATGCCAATTTGATTTATCAATTACTGCATTTTCAACAGAAATAATAAATAAGTCTATTATGATAAATAATGTCAACACATATTCATTTGTGAAATTTTTATTTAAATAGGTTTATTGTAAATAAAATCGCTTTCTTGTTGAATATTTTTTAATTATGAGAATTTTTTAAAATGTAAAATAAATATGCCATTAAAATATATTTTTATACTAAGTTAGAAATAATAAAATTTATGGTACAACATGAAGTGTGCTAAAATTATATATCAACCGTTATCCAGTTTGAAGTTCAATCACCTGCCTGAATATAGTTTAAAAAACAGTGACTAATTATTTTATACACGTCATACTACTTACAATTTAAAAAAAAAATAAATTTATAAAATTAAATTATAAATAATTCTTCAATTTTATTAAGATTTTACTCATCAATATTAACGACGTATGAATTTTTTTTTTTGCCATTGCTAATCACGGTTTTGTTTTTATATGGGAAATAGAAAACTCTTAAGTGTTAGAATAAACTTAAACAAACAAAACATTAAACCAACCTAATATTCTCCATCATAGCCGTCCACAAGAATAAAATAAAAAAAAGGAAACTAAAGATGAGCTCGTTCAGGTCCAACCATTTTTCTTCCACTTGATGTGCTTGCTTACGTCATTTTCCTCATAAAAATAAACTTTTTTTCATAAGTTTATAGCATGTGTGATGTGATTATTATAAATAGTTGCTATCACTTTCGAAAAAAATTATTTGCAATCCGTTTTCCCTTTTAGTCCTAGTGATGGAAAATCTGATTACAAATTTAAATATTTATATTTAAATTTGTTTTTAAACTGAACAAAATCTGATCTTGTAATCAGATTATAAACAATATGATATTGCTGCTGAGTAGTGCTTTTTGCATAGCTAAGATACTGAACAAATATTATTGCAGTAAATTCTCATTAACTTGAGACCGTTATATTTTTTATTTCATAAATTTAATACATACAACCGGTTTAAAAAATTTAATTAAAAATTACAAATGAAAATATTAAATTAATAGTAGAATAGAAAATTCTCCTCTATATGTCTTTTTATACATATATACATATCTACAAGCATAAGTGTGTAATACAACATATTTATCCACGTGTATTTGATATCGATATGTCACTTTTAATGAATATAATATTTTACCATATTATATAGATTAGTTAATAAATTAGTAAATATAATGTTTCAATTATGAATATCAAAATAAAATAGTTTTGAATAATCCTATATTTAATCAAAAATAAAAATATATTATCTTTATATATTTAATTTGATCATATATTATATTTAATATTATTAAGCATATAATTTCAATCATAATATGTTAATTATAGTATTTATTCAATATAATATAATTAAAAAATAAATTATTATATATATGTACTAAATTATATTATAAAATACTTTATATACTAAATGGATGTTAAATATGATATACATAGAGAGAGAAATGTAATTTGTAACACACACCAGTAGTGAGATGTATGCTAAATAAATTACTACTTGTATTGTTGGTTTTTAAAAGTTATAAAAAAGTATTTTAAAATTGTAGATTCAAATATATTAATATGATAGTAATTGAAAAATATAAAACAAAGAGATTGCATGGCACTTATGTAATCAACACTATCTATTATATTTATATTATCAACAATTTTTAATATATTTATTTTATCCTATAACATGTAACCAGGCTGATTTTTTTTTCACATAAATTAGGCATGCAAAAAATTATAACATAATGCAAACTTTAAAATATACTAAAACATGAATAATCTAATTCTTGTTGTTTAATTTTCTCAACAAAATTTTAAAAAGTACGTAAGATAATATATATAATTAATATTTTTGCACAATGTCTGTATATAATGAGATACATGTTAAAAAGCGATCATCTGTATTATTGTTTTTAAAAAAATGCAGAGATAAATTTGCATTAGTATATATAAAATTTACACTCACTAATGTGTCTATATATATATATATATTAAAAGATTAAAATTTATTCTTAATTATATATATATATATATATATATATATATATATATATATATATATATATTTTTAAAAATTTTTTT
>Ga0209489_107635_pt1 | contig 15824 bp, 19 predicted proteins | sample SiratrowhiteBW_FD_187527 | JGI IMG/M metagenome (GOLD analysis project Ga0209489, IMG submission 187527) | Root nodule microbial communities of legume samples collected from California, USA - Siratro white BW (SPAdes) (version 2) | ecosystem: Host-associated > Plants > Roots > Nodule | place... | reverse complement strand
CCCCCTCCCCCACACTTGTCCCCTCTGCAAGAAAACGATCCCAAAACCTAAAAATGCAGGGAATGTCCCCTAACGGACAGAAAAAGGACTTGGTCTCCTACGATTTTTTGAGGATATATTACCAGCAGTATAGAAGTGGAGGGAGAGGTTCGGATTATTACCTTCACTCGAGAATGCAAAGAGCACAAGATCAGTAGAGCACAAAAACACAAACACAAAAGAAAGCAGATTCGTAATACGAGAGAAATACATTTGGAGAAGAAAGAAGATGATTACAAGAAATTGCAAGAACACAGTATCAGGATCAACAAATTACAAGGAAGGAGCAGGTATGAACTCGATGATCTGATGCTATATGTTATTTTTTGAATCTCCACGAATGCCATATTCTGTTTGTCTTGCTGCCTTGTTTTATGCATTCATGTAACCCTCCTTCACTCATTCACTACCCCTGTATTCGTCTCCGAACCCAACGCTCAACCCTGTTGCTACCTCTTCTCAAGATGCTCCACGGCAAGCTCCATCGAACCTTCAAAACAGCCCCCACCACGCCTTACTAAGCCCAAAAATACCACTCTGACACCCCCCATTTCTCACCAAATACCTTCACAGAAACCTCATACTCTACCCACTTAATGTTTGATCCAACCGCATTACTATAAAAAAAACTTCCCAACATTCCACTAGCTCCGCCGTAGCCTCCAAACAGCCGAAACTGTGCCGCCATCGACGCCAACGACGAGTGGATACCCCGTCGTCAACCCCATTCACTCTTCCTCCCCATCGCCACAACCAAAACCCCTAGAAAAATTCTCCTTCCCTGTTTCCATCCCTTCGTATTCGCCGAAATACTCCACCACCACAACCCGAGCCACTCACCCGCGAGCCAAACCGCCACCACAACCCGAGTCACTCCCCCGCGAGCCAAACCGCCACCGCCAGCCGCTGAGCGTCACCGTCGTGCCTTCAATCCCATCGCTGCCCCCCTATCCGTCACCTTTCATTACAAAAACCGCCCCATAACCATTGTCGCCGGAAACCGAGGTCACCTTCCACTACCTAACACTAACGCCCCTCACCACCATTGCTACCTTGTTAATAGCCTTCTTTTTCTCTGTCGTCTCGACCATAACAGCAACGCACTGTACCCCTTTTCCACCTAACCCTAATTTGTTTAAAGTGAAAATTAGAATGTGTGATTTGGGCTTAGCCCATTATTTTGTCTTCATTGGCATTGGCAGCGTGAGAGAGAAGCATGATTAGGTAGTAGCATTTTTTTTAGTTTAGTTTAATCAATTAGCGAAAGCAGAGAAAAAAATAGAATTAAAAGAAATAAAGAAGGAGGAGGGGTGATGTGAGAATAATAGGCTTGGGTTGATAAGTCTAGGAGGTGCCGAATTGAAATGGCTATTTTAGCCTTGGATTGGAAAGAAAAAGTATGAAAAGTGCAGTAGCCGTGGTTTTTTTTTTTTTTTTTTTGGGGTATAAGAATATAATATGAAAACAAAGGGGTTTGAAAGCAAAAATGAAAATAAAAAATGCAGGAAGTTTGATAATAAAAGGGGATATGTAATTTAAAAAGAGATAATGTTTATTTTTAATGGAAGGTGGACCCCACAATAATGATTGGTTACTTTATAAGTTTTAGTAATCCATTTATTCTACCTTGGATTTCATATTCTCCACTGCAACGTCATTGTTAATATTTTAGGCATATGTTCTTAATAATAGTTATTCACGCATGTTTCTCTTTCACTTCCAATTTTTATCACAAAATTTTCTCTTGAAAAAAAACTCCAAAATGATTTTTGTACAATAAAAAGCTTTGGAAGTAATTTTAATTTTTAATTTTATGATTTGTACGATTTTAAATAACATTTTAATTAAGTCTCTAAAGGCTATTCATGCCATGTGAGGTTTTATTAAAAATGATTTTTTTGATTAAATTCCAAATAACCATTCGCGTTATGCGGAATTTAATTCAAAAAATTCCAACTCCATTTGGAATATCAAAGGGCCGTACGCGTCAAACGATATCTAAAGTGAGGTTTAATTTCCAAAATATCTAATCTCAAAAAATAAAAATATCAATTTTCAAAACTAGAAGTATATAAAACTTTCAAAAATTAAAAAATATCAAACACACAAACAAACAATTTTCTACATAGAACTACGTAATCCTGATTCTCCATCTCTGATGGAGATACGTAGGAGCAAGGTTAAACCTTGTCGGGCCCCTTTTGAAAATAAAAAATGTTTTGTTTGCTTTTATTTCTGTTTTTCGTGAAAAATAAATATTTCAAAAATTACACTCATTTCGTTTTATTCAGTTAAAGGTACCGTCTCAGGACGGGCGCCGTGGGGGGCTAATGTCTTCCCCACACGTAACCGACTCCCGGACTTGTAATCCGGTTTTCACATATCAGTCTTATCCTTGTTTTCTTTGGTTTTCCATAGTTTTCTACGAAAACTATGGTGGCGACTCCCCTCTTTTAAAATTAACATTATTTGATTTTCGGATCGCCGTCCCGTCGTGACCCCGGTTGCGACAAAGATGATAAAGAACCGTGGAGGTGATGGAAGAAAAGGATAAGCTTATGGTGGAAGCTTCAAAGCAATGGATGAACTAGTGAATGAAAGTGTTCTTGGAGGAGGTTGGGCCAACGACTAACTGTTCTTCGAGGCTTCTTGGAGAAGAAGACTCAAAAGGAAACTTGAAACATGAGTTGAAAAATGGCTAACCTTTCGTTATACAATCAAGCTTGAAAATTACATTGCATGCCACCTCTATTTATAGAGTGCAAGAGAGGAAGAAGCTTGTATGGGAAGCTAGCTAATCCTAGCTTCTATGACAAGCTTCTAACCTTAGCTTTCTATGACAAGCTTTTCAAACCTAGCTTGCACCCCAAGGCTCTTACAAGGTGATGACAAGTGGCACAAGGAGAGAGCTTCTCCCAACACTTACACCATATTGCCCAAAAATACAAAGCCCAAATTTATTCTACTTTGCCCAAATACAAGGCACAAATTATTCTAAACTATTCTAAAAAATTTATACAAATTAGAGGACTTCTCCTTGATACTTTATTTTCTCCAAAGTGATTTATTCAGTTTTGCATTTAGGTCCGATTGAAAGCCCAAACGGCCTGAGATGGGCCCAATCTTCTAGAAAGTTCTTGATTCACCCTTGGCTCTTTGTCCTCTTCATTCTTTGATTAATGTCGACGGGACCTTTTTCCATTAGAAGAAATGGTGCATATGGCCATTAAGGTGGAGAGGCAACTTAAGCAAAAAGGAATCTCAAAGTACCACACTAGTTCTAGTTCATCATTCAAACGAAGCTGGAAGAAGGAAGAAAAGAGCACTCCAAAAGAACCATCCAAAAACAAAATTGCAGAGGATTTGAAGAGCAAAGGTAAAGTTGAAACTCAATGCACTCGCGATAGAAATATAAAATGTTTTAAATGTCTTGGATCAGGTCACATAACATCACAATGTCCAAGCAAGAGAGTCATAGTTTTGCATGACAATATTGTGGAATCTCAAAGTGAAGGAGATGAATCCATGACTGAATTTGAAAATCATAGTGATGATGGAGTTGAATATGTAGCTGAGGGAGAAACACTTGTAACTAGGCATGTTGTGAATTTCCAAGTTAAAGAAGATGATATGAAACAACAAAGGGAAAATATCTTTAATACTCCCTGCCTAGTCAACAATAAAGTATGTAGTATGATCATAGATGCTGGAAGATGCATAAATGTTGCGAGTACCACATTGGTTGAGAAGCTAAAATTGCCAACAATTAAACATCCCAAACCTTACAAGTTGCAGTGGCTGAATGATTGTGGGGAGGTTAGGAAAGAAACAAGTTCTGGTTTCATTTTCAATTGGTAAATACAATGATGAAGTGTTGTGTTATGTTGTTCCTATGCGTATTGGACACTTACTCTTGGGGAGACCATGGGAGTTTGATCGAAGGGCAACCAAGGATGGTTATACAAATAGGTATTCTTTTGTGAGCAATAACAGGACCATCACTCTCGCACCACTTACTCCTATCCTAAGCAAGTGTATGAAGACCAGCTAAAAATGAAAAGTGAAAGAGAGAAAAAATAAATTGAGTTGAAAAGTGAAAAAAATGAATAAGAAAAAAATGAGTTTGAGGTAAAAGGAAAAAGAAGAGAGGAGAGGTAGAAAGAAAAAAAAATATGCTAAACAAAGTGAGGTAAGAGTAGCTTATTTTATCAAACAACCAATACTTGTATTTGTCAACAAGGAGGCTTGTTTGAGCGCTAATTGACTTGACCCTTCTCTTCCTAGTCTTGTTAATTATTTGTTACAAGTATTTGGAGATTTATTTCCGGATAAAAGCCGTAGTGGATTTCCATCGATTAGAGGAATTGAGCATCAAATAGATTTCATTCCTGCTCCAATTCGGCCAACATAAAGGTGCAATCCTGAAGAAACCAAAGAATTACAAAGCCAGGTTGAAGAGCTTTTGGCAAAAGGACATATGAGGGAGAGTTTGAGTCTTTGTGCAGTTCCAGTTCTACTTGTGCCAAAGAAGGATGAAACATGGCGAATGTGTTGTGATTGCAGGGCTGTAAACAACATTACGGTAAAATATCGCCACCCTATCCCTATATTAGATGATATGCTGGATGAATTACATGGATCCACTCTATTTTCAAAAATTGATTTGAAATCTGGATACCATCAAATCAGAATCAGGCAAGGTTCGAAAAGAAAGGTGAGCATAATGCTCATGTATGTTTTGAATCAAATTTAACTGAAGTTTCCCATAATACTTGGTGGATTGGTTCTGGATGTACGACTCATGTTCTAATATGATGCAGGGATTACTTTCAACCCAGACCATAAAACCAAATAAAAAGTTTGTGTTCATGGGGAATAGAGAGAAGGTTCCAGTGGAAGCTGTCGAGACTTATCGTTTAATCCTTGACACTGGATTTTATTTAGGCTTGTTGGATACTTTTTATGTACCTACTATCTCTAGAAATTTAATTTCCTTGTCTAAACTTCATGTTACTGGATACTCTTTTAAGTTCGGGAACGGTTGTTTTAGTTTATATAAGAGTACTTGTATGATTGGATCTGATACACTTTCTGATGGTCTATATAAAGTGAATCTTGATAATTTATATGCTGAAACTCTTATGAGTGTTCTGCTTACTTGTGGCATAAGCGTTTGGGACATATTTCCAAAGAAAGGATGGAAAGATTAATAAAGAATGAAATTCTTCCGAATTTAGATTTTACTGATCTGAATGTATGTGTGGATTGTATTAAAGGCAAACAAACAAAACACACAAAGAAATGAGCCACAAGAAGTAGTCAGCTTCTTGAAATTATACACACTGATTTATGTGGTCCTTTTGATGTAAATTCTTTCAATAAAGAGAAGTACTTTATCACCTTTACAGATGACTTTTCACGTTATGGACATGTCTATTTACTGCATGATAAATCTCAAGTAGTGAATGCCTTGGAAATTTATATAAATGAAGTGGAAAGGCAATTAGACAGAAAGGTGAAAGTTGTCAGATCAAATAGAGGTGGTGAGTATTATGGAAGATATGATGAAAGTGGTCAACATCCTGGTCCGTTTACTAAGTTCCTTGAGAAACGTGGTATTTGTGCTCAATACACAATGCCTGGTACACCACAACAAAATGGTGTGTCAGAAAGGCATAATCGAACCTTAATGGATATGGTTAGGAGCATGTTAAGTAATTCATCTTTACCCGTATTGTTATGGATGTATGCTTTAAAAACTGCCATGTATCTATTGAATAGGATTCTTAGTAAGGCAGTTCAAAAGACACATTTTGAATTGTGGATAGGAAGGAAACCCAGTTTGAGACACCTGCATGTGTGGGGTTGTCAGGCAGAAATTAGAATATACCATCCTCATGAAAGGAAACTGGATGCAAGAACGATCAGTGGATATTTCATTGGTTATCCAGAAAAAATCAAAAGGGTATATGTTTTACTGTCCTACTCGTAGTACAAGGATTGTTGAAACTGGAAATGCTCGGTTCATTGAGAATGGTGAAACCAGTGGGAGTGAAGCTTAACGAAATGTGGAGATTAAGGAAGTTAGAGTAAAAGTTCCTTTAACTAGTATTTCTACTTCAAAAATTGTTGTTCCTCATTTTGATGAAGCACACAACGATCAAGAAGAACAAATTAATGGTCCCAAAGTTAACAATGAACTTGTAGTAGAACAACCACAAAAAATAGTATTAAGAAGATTTCAAAGAGAGAAGAAATCTGTTATTTCGGATGATTATGTGGTTTATCTACAAGAGTTAGAAAATGACTTAAGTATTGATAATGATCCAGTTTTATTTTCAGAAGCCATGAATGATGATAATTCTGATAAATGGTTAGATGCCATGAAAGATGAGCTTAAATCAATGGCACAAAATTGTGTATGGGACCTTGTGGAATTGCCAAAAGGATGTAAGAGAGTTGGTTGTAAATGGGTCTTTAAGACTAAACGTGACTCTCATGGCAATATCGAACGTTACAAGGCTAGATTGGTTGCCAAAGGTTTTAGTCAAAAGGATGACATTTATTATAAGGAAACATTTTCGTCTGTTTCTAAGAAAGATTCTTTCAGAATAATCATGGCATTGGTAGATCATTATGATCTTGAGTTGCACCAAATGGATGTTAAATCCGCTTTTCTGAATGGGGATTTAGAAGAGGATGTTTATATGGACTAACCAGTACCGTTCATTGAAGAAGGAAAGGAACACATGGTGTGTAAAGTTAAGAGGTCAATATATAGACTTAAATAGGCTTCCAGGAAATGGTATCTTAAGTTCAATGATACTATTACATCCTTTGGATTTGAGGAAAACATTGTTGATTGATGTATATATCTGAAGGTCAGTGGGAGCAAGTTTATATTTCTAATTCTGTATGTTGATGATATCTTGCTTGCAACTAATGATCTTGGTTTGTTAAGTGAGACTAAGAAGTTTCTCTCTAATAGCTTTGAAATGAAAGATATGGGTGAGGCATACTATGTGATAGGAGTATAAATATTTCGTAATAGATCACAAGGATTGTTGGGTTTGTCTCAGAAAGCATATATTAATAAAGTTTTAGAGAAATTTAGAATGGATAAGTGTTCAACATCAACCGTTCCAATACAGAAAGAACATAAATTTAGTCTCATGCAATGTCCAAAGAATGATTTGGAACGGAAACAGATAGAGAATATTCCTTATGCATCAATTGTTGGGAGTTTGATGTATGCTCAAACATGTACGAGGCTAGATATTTGTTTTGCAGTTGGTATGCTTTGTAGATATCAAAGTAATCCAAGATTGGATCATTGGAAAGATGCAAAGAAAGTCTTAAGATACATACAAGAAACAAAGAATCACATGCTTACTTATAGGAGGTATGATCACCTTGAGGTGATTGGATATACAGATTCAGATTTTGCCGGTTGTATAGATACCAGAAAGTCTACCTTTGGCTATGTGTATCTTTTAGTCGGAGGAGCGATTTCATGGAAAAGTGCGAAGCAGTCAGTCATTGCTGCATCCACAATGGAAGCTGAATTTGTGGCATGCTTTGAGGCCGCAATTTAGGCTAATTGGCTACGAAATTTTATTTCAGGACTTGGAGTTATTGATAGTATTGTCAGGCCGCTGAAAATTTATTGCGATAATTCCGCATCAGTCTTCTTTTCTAAAAATGGCAAGTATTCCAAAGGTGATAAACATATGGAATTGAAATTTTCGTTAAAGAAGAAGTTCAGAAACGTAGAGTGTTGATAGAACATGTTAGCCCTGAGCTTATGATTGCTGACCCTTTTACAAAAGGGTTACCGCACAAAGTATTTACTGGCCATGTAAAAAATATGGGCATTATGTGTACTAGTGAATGTTAAAGGTTTATTAATGACTATTTAACACTCTGAGCTCATTATTGTTCAAGTTTCTGAAATATATGTTTTCTACTTTATGAATATGCATGCAAAATATGATTTTGATGTAGAAAACAGATTATGTTATTGATGATGAAAGATGACATTATGTTTGAACCCATTATGGACTTCTCATTTTGAGGTCATATTAACGAGAAGGACGATACAGTAGTACATGGAAGGGAATGTGTCGATTGAATGACATGTAACCGCCATGACTCTTATTATTCCTATATCTTTAAGTATGATGAATGATGGAACCAATTTATTGAAGGCCCTTTAATGCGCATTATGATTTATTAAATCATGAAGTATTATGGCATCACATGAGTCAAGTGGGAGAATGTTAGAAAATAAATAAATTATTCCATAATGTGACTTATGTGAAATATCATTATGGTCCTGTATGTGATTTAATAAAATAAAAGGACATATTGGTAATTATGAGAAGTTATTTATGTCATAATTATATGATGGTAACCAACTTGATGGCAGTCAGTTACAAATATTATTGATAATAACCAAATTAATGAAGATTAGTTATTATTTTATAATAACTGATGGTAACCAATTTGATGGACATTGGTTATATAAAGATAGGGTTTTGTCTCTGCAGTATGAGAGTTCTACACAATATACCATCAATAAAGTGTGTAGAGAGAAAAGTGACTCAAAGAGATAGATTGAGAGAAGGAGATTGAAGTGAAAGAGATTGAAGTACAATTGATTAGATCTCTCATGGATTAAGGTAAGTCTCTCTCACTATCCTATATTATGTGAGAATCATAGATTTTAAGATCCTGTGGAATATTAATGATTGATTATTCCTAATTATGTTTAAACTTACAGATCTACCACACAGGACGACAATGGAAAGCATAAGACAACACAAACTAAGAGCTACGGAGTTGAAAACTAATCACCAAATATTCATAGAGAGAGAGTACACATACAAAAAATTGTTTAGGAGTGAGGAATGTCATTATCTTTCTAGACTGAGGATTGAAATCCATTAGGTACACTCATGGTCATTGACGAAGCTACATTATCATGAGAACGATTGGAGTTTACAAGAATTAAAATAATATTCAAAGGATATAATGATAAATGGAAGGGTGTTTTGTGTGACATTGGAGGAAGAGACATCAAAGGTAGACCAAGACAAATATAGAGGGTGGCATCGAGATAATATCCTCTATGATACAAACTTATAGGTTCTGATACAAGCTCATCAGTTAAACCTATGGTTAGAGATAATCCACAATATAACGATGAGGAGCGGCATAAGATGGACGAGAAGGGGCCAAAAAGTGGAGGAACCAACAGATGAGTCATCGAAGAACCCAGATGAAGCCTACATACAAGTTAAATCCAATGAAGCACACGATAGTGGGTTACCTCCAACAGCTAGAACTTGGAAACTACACCGGAATGTAATTGCAATAGCATGTGCTCCGGATATGGTAAGGGTTATTCCGGACGCTAATTCTGATCCAAATTTGGCTTTCAGAACAGCCCATACCAGAAAGTGTATTTCCACGAAAAAAAATTTCTGGAATAGGCTGTTCCGGAAGCTAATTATGGATCCAAAATTGACTTCCAGAACAATCCATTCAGGAAGTATTTTTTTCGTGGAAATACATTTCTGAAATGTGCTGCTTCGGAAGCTAATTCTGGATATGTAATTAGCTTCTGGAACAACCCATTCCGAAAGTGTATTTCCACGCAAAAAAGCCCACCCCCAATGGCAGAATCATCACCGAATCATTTCCAAACCTTTAACAAATCATCTTTACCTCATACGGTTTTCAAGGCTATAGACGACAGTGAACTCCAGAACTCAAATCGACGATAGCAGCTGCAACGGAATGGAGATGTGAAATGGTTGGAGGTGGGCGACACAGTGAATGGAGGTGGAAAAGAATGAAGGTGGAAGAGTATACGAGGTTAAAATAGTCTGCACATTAAAATATGGAGGTGCCTAAAGAAACAATTGGAAGTGCCTCTATAAACACTTGGAGGTGCGGGAAGAAGCAGTGATAAAGATGGGTTAAATTAGGGGACAACAAGGTAGCCAAGCATTGGTTAGGGCAAAATTCCTCTAATACGAAGAACGATATTAGATTGGTGGAGGATGATTAATTGAAGGAGGGAGAGCCACACAATAATTGTATCACTATGGTCGGTAACAACCTATACAAAAATCAAGGCAACCAATGGTGGCCAACAAGGAAGGTAATCACCCAACTTCAAGAAAACTAAGGAAAATCACATATAGAGAAGATGAACAAAATAGGGGATGGCTTTCAACTCATCAGCAAAGTACCTATGGACCTGAAGGAGTTCAGTGCAGGGTGATTACTATGGCAGGGAGAAACTAGTAAAGTGGCAATCAACATCACAATGGCCACTAAAACAGGCTAATGAGGAGTAGTGACATAAAGAAAACAAGGTCAATAACTCATAACCCGTCCATCTCCATATTTGATAGCCATACTTGAAATTGTAATATGCTCTATTAGATAAAGGAAGGTAGTACCAAAGTGATGAAATTGTGGGAGATAGTTTAGGAAATAAGGGCCACAAGTTTAGTTAGTGACGATACAATAATAAATAAATTTAAGGACATGGAGGAGAGAGACAAAAATATGAGTAAGTAGAGAAAGTGGCAAGGGGGATAATTGAAGCAATTCTAGCTTCAATTACATGCTTCAATGTGTTTCTTCTTAAAGGTTTGATCTTTTCAATGAAAATTGGAGTAGATGCAGCGGAAGAATTGATGTTTGTGGTGGATTGAAGTGTTTGAGATGGAATTTGGAGTGAATTAGGTGTAAGGTTAGGCCAACACATGTAGGAGGAAGTCTAGAAAAGGTCTTATGTAAGACTTATCTAGAGAGAACCTTAACAAGAGTAGAAGTGCTGAAAATATTTTGGTAGCAATTCAATATATTAATCAATGTTATTCTACAAGAGGAGAACACCTTTATTTAGAGGAAAAAAATTAAGACTAACCCTAGCTTCTATGACAAGATTCTTAAAAGCTCTCAAATTAGAGAATGACACATGTCAATCCATGAATGGAGAGGATCCTCTCCATTGGCAAGGTATGTGGCAAGGAGGACGGAAAGAATGTGTAGGTGCCACCTAAGCCCTATTTAAATTCCTATACTAACTTGGCCAAAAATACAAGGCCAAAAATCCTATTTTACTTGGCTCAAAATATAAGGTCCAAAACAAATTCTACACTACTTTACAAGTAGAGGTTTTATAATATTGAAGCTCCAAAGTCTCTAGAGTGATCTTCAATTTTGAACTTGATCCCAAAAATTTGTTTAGATGCCCAAACAAACCCAATTAAGCACAAACTCTTTATAAGCTCTTGATTAAGACTCTAGCTCAGTGACATCTTTATTCTTGTCTGCAGTCTTGGAAGCAAGATCAATGTGAACTCAGTTAGGAATAATCCCCAGAACCCAGAACAAAAAGTATTTGAATGCCCCAAGATCCCTAAGTATTCAGATATAAGATGATCTACTCAAAACCCTTGTCTTGCGAAAAAGAAACGCAACAAAGACCTTAAAGTATGAAAAATGCCACAAGGATGATTAGTCCTCGATAAATTGCAAGTCCAATGAAGAACTCAAGAGAGAAACTCTCACTTCTGAAATTTTCAGAATCAAATTCGTATTTCAAATTGAAAGTTGTTGTTTACATGTGTTTTCTGACTTAAGTAGATGTTTGTTAGTTTCTAAAAGGTAACTTAACTCTTCATTAGCCTAGAAGCCTCCAAAATGAATGCAACATCAACTTTTTGGCACTTATAGATGACTAGTTAATTACATTAAAATGGGAAAACGAAAAACACAATTTACTAAGCATGACTACTCTAAGCCCTATGGAAAATTAATCATAATTCATCAAAACAAAAATTTGAAATTCGTCCAAAATAATGGGTGACTCTTCAGAATTTAACCCTAGCCCAAAATATCCAATTTAAACTTAAATTAAATCTGGTGATGCATTATCTATGGGCCATTCACTTCAATTGACTTGTTTTTTGCCCAAATCTCCTTTGTTTAATTCCTTCATCAGTCCATATCAAATTCGGAATGTGATCAGGCTTAAATTCAATATTAGATTTGTTTGTGTAGTCAAAATGTCTTGAATCAGCCCAATCAATGCCTCTTTCAGTTTTTGGGCCCTTGACCTGGTGATTGGTGCACTTGGAATTTGCAAAGCGTCCTTTGGATTGTTTATTTGTGCAGGTGCTTGAGGTTGGTTAAACTTTAGCTCTTGGTTCTTATCATCCCCTCTCTCCTTAAAAGGATTCGACTTCGAATCTTCACGTGCCACATAAGGAGATAAATCAGCAACATTAAAAGTATCACTGACGCTATACTTACCTAGGAGGTCAACGTTGTAGGCATTGCCATTTATTCTTTGAATCACTTGAAATGGTCCATCTCCCCTAGGAGCCAATTTGGATTTTCTTTGGGTTGGAAATCTTTCTTTTCTCATGTGCACCCATACCCAATCTCCTGGTTCAAATATGACTCGTCGCCTTTCCTGCATTAAAACGACACCTATACTTATATCGGATGCATCACATTCTATTTCAAATGTTTTGTTAAAATCTAGAAGTGACAAAACAGGTGCAGAACACAATTTATTTTTAAGATCCTGAAATGCATTATTTTGTTCTTCTCCCCATTTAAACCCAATAGATTTCTTAATAATCTCAGTTAAAGGTGCAAATATAGTACTGAAGTCTTTCACAAATCATCTATAAAAACTTGCTAAGCCATGAAAGCTTCTTACCTCAGTAACTCTAGTTGGCGTTAGCCATTCTCTTATGGCTTTTACCTTTTCTTCATCCACCTTTATTGCTTAAGAACTCACAACATAGCCAAGGAAAACAATTTTACTCATGCATAAAGAACACTTTTTCAGATTTTCATACAAATTTTACTTTCTAAGGACATCATGAACATAATGCAAATGGTTAATGTGTTCATCAAGATTGTTGCTATAAATCAGAATATCATCAAAATATACAATAACAATTTTCCAAGAAATTCACGTAACACATGATTCATTAATCGCATAAAAGTACTTGGTGCATTAGTGAGTCCAAATGGCATGACTAACCCATATAGTCCATGTTTTGTTTGAATGTTGTTTTCCACTCATCACCTTCCCTCATTCTAATTTGATGGTATCCAGATTTCAAATCAATTTTTGAGAAAATAGAGGAACCGTGCAATTCAACAAGCATGTCATCTAACCTAGGAATAGGGTGACGATACTTTACCATACTTTTGTTTACAGCTCTGCAATCTCAACACATTTGCCATGTTCCATCCTTCTTTGGCACAAGTAGAACTGGAGCTGCACAAGGACTCAAGATCTCCCTCACATGTCCTTTGGCCAAAAGCTCTTTAACTTGCCTTTGTAATTCTTTGGTTTCTTCAGGATTGCACCTATAGGCTAGCCGGTTTGTAGTTGCACCAGGAATGAAATCTATTTGATGCTCAATTCCTCTAATGGGTGGCAATCCACTAGGGGTTTCTTTTGGAAACAAGTCTTCAAATTCTTGCAACAATGAACTAACAAAACTAGGAAGAGAGGGGTCAAGTGAATTAGAGGTCAAGCAAGCCTCCTTGTAGACAAATACAAGTATTGGCTGTTTGGTAAAATAGGCTACCCTCACTTCACTTGGCTTTGCATAAAAAATTTATGCTCTTTTAGCCTCTCCTCTTTCTTGTTTCTCTTTTACCTCACTCATTTTTTTCTGTTTTACTTTTCTCACTTTTCTGCTCACCTTCTTTTTTCTCTCTTTCTCTTTTCATATTCAACTAGTCTTCATACACTTGCTTAGGAGTAAGTGGTGCAAGGGTGATGGTTCTTTTATTTCTCACAAATGAGTATCTATTGGTGTAACCATCCTTTGTTGCCCTCCAATCAAACTCACATAGTCTCCCCAACAGTAAATGTCCAGCATGCATAGGAACAACATCACAAAGCACTTCATCACTATATTTGCTAATTGAAAACAAAACTAGAACTTGTTTCTTCACCCGAATTTCCCCACATTCATTCAGCCACTGCAATTTATAAGATTTGGGATGTTTAAGAGTTTGCAAGTTCAGCTTCTCAACCAAGGTTGTACTCGCAACATTTGTGCAGCTCCCTCCATTTATGATCATACTGCACACCTTATTGTTGATGAGGCAGTGAGTATGAAAAGTATTCTCCCTATGTTGTTCCATGTCATCTTCTTTAACTTGGGAATTTAGAACACGTCTAGTTACAAGTGCTTCTTCCTCAACTGCATATTCAACTTCATCATCACTTTCTTCAGTTTCAGCCATGGATTTATCACCCTCACTTTCACTTTCCACAATATTGTCACGCAGAACCATGACTCTCTTGTTTGGGCATTGTGATGATATGTGACCTGAACTAAGACATTTGAAACATTTTATATCTCTGTTTTAGAGGATTGAGTTTCAGCTTTACCTTTCCCTTTAAATCTTCTGCAATTTTGTTCTTGGCTACTTCCTTTGGAATACCCTTTTCCTCCTTCTTCCAGCTCGATGTAGATGAGCCAAAACCAGTGTTGTACTTAGAAATTCCCTTTTGCTTAAGTTGCCTTTCCACCTTAATGACCATATGCACCATGTCTTCTAATTCTAGATAGTGCTGAAACTCCACTACATGTGTAATTTCTTTGTTCAGCCCATTGAAAAATCGCGCCATGGTTGCTTCTCTATCTTCATGCACATCAGCTCTCACCATTGCCATCTCCATCTCCTTATAATAGTCATCAACACATTTAGAGCCTTGCATAAGTCTCTGCAATTTTTCGTAGAGGTCTATATAGTAATGGCTAAGAACAAACCTCTTTCTCATTAAAGCCTCCATTTCTCTCCATGTTTGTACTGGTCTCTCTCCATCTCTCTTCCTACTCAACACCAATTTATCCCACTACACTATGGCATAATCACTGAACTCTATCACATCCAACTTCACCTTTTTTTGCATATGAATAATTATGGCAGTCAAAGAGGAACTCCATTTTCTTCTCCCACTCCAAATATATTTCAGGATCATTCCTCCCTTGAAAGGAAGTTATTTTAATTTTGATGTTATTAAGGCTTCCATCTCTGCGATCAAATCTCCTATGATTTCTCTCATGTCTATCTCCTCTATGCCTGTTTCTATCCATAAAAAAATCATATTCCTCCTCTGTCTCCCCTTTATTTTCTCTACCAAAGTCATCATCATCTTCACTCCCTCCATGGTTTCTCCTATTTCGCCTTGAACTATTCCGATCGTCAGATCGATCATTTTGTAGATTGGCTAATTTCTCATCTTGCTTATCCATTCTATCCCTCATATCTCCCAATACCATATTTAATTTCTCAAATTGTTGCTGCATTACTTTAAGAGTAAAATCAAGGTTTGACGAGCCTCCAGAATTTCCCTCTCTGTTTGTCATTTGTAGAACCTGAAATAAAAACGTTAGTGATAAAAAAAATATTCCTCATTGTTTCTCACATGTTTACAATCAAGGATGACGCTCTACACTCCTGTTTGCTCTCTATTTTTAGCTTTTTTCTTTTCCAAAAAAAATTTCAGAACACTCTTTTTTTTTTCAGCCCTCTCTATAAGCTCTTAAAAGGTCTTACAACTCAATCCAGGCAAATACCAAGCAGAATGATGCAATACTTTTTGGAACAAGGGTCTTAACTTCAAAATATATAAATATTCTTCATGAATACAAAATATTTTTTTTTCTAAAACAGACATGCAAAATGTTATAATACTTCTTTTTTTTTTGCTTTTTTTT
>Ga0209489_107634_pt1 | contig 15827 bp, 6 predicted proteins | sample SiratrowhiteBW_FD_187527 | JGI IMG/M metagenome (GOLD analysis project Ga0209489, IMG submission 187527) | Root nodule microbial communities of legume samples collected from California, USA - Siratro white BW (SPAdes) (version 2) | ecosystem: Host-associated > Plants > Roots > Nodule | place: USA... | reverse complement strand
TATATATATATAAGATTTGGGGTAAATTTTGTTTTTAGACTTTTATCTTTTTACAAAATTCAGTTTTAGTCTCTCAGTATTTTGTTGACTCACTTTAGTTCCTTAACAATCTTTTGACTAGTCTCAGTACCTCAATTGTTTTTAGTCCCTTTAATCAACTATCATCTTTAGTGTCCATCGTTAATTTAATGTAACAATTATGTGCTTAAATGTTATTAGAATAAAACATTGTCGAACGATTAAAATTAGTTAATAAAAATGTTGAGGGACTAAATTTTTTTTTTATGAGAAGATATAAAACTAAAATATAATTTATCCAATAAATTACATATAATTTCCTTGTCAAATTTATAATACACATGACAATCACATTAATAGCATGAACTATAAGCATCTTAATAAAAAAGTTAAAAAATAAAATAAAATCCATGAAATATTTGGTTATGAATTAAAGCAAAAATCTCTTAAACATGAGGAATTAAATAAATATTTTACCCTAAGAATTATATTTTTCTCTTATTTATAAATTATTTTATCTATATTATAATCAACCTAAAATCAGCTAAGAGATCAACAATAAAAATCCAACACGTGCCACTTATAAGAATCACCCTTTCATCAACTCAAGTTCTTTTTTTTTTTTTTCCTCAGTAAAAGGATAAATTAAATATGAAACACAAAAGAGTGTTTCAACTGTACAGATGCTACAGTTGAGATTCCAAAGTATTATATTTACAGAGTTCCTAATCTTCCCTTTAAAAGAACTTAATCTTATTTTTTATCTTAAAAGTTCTATTTTAGCTGAGTCAAAATCCATTCCGTCCACATGTTACATTTGAATCAGATATGACTTTATAAAGAAAACATTTATAAAATGGTGGATTAAAAAATAATTAAACGAGAATGTGACAGACCTAGTGGGTGTGTGATTCTTTTATTAGATGCAAAATGATTCTAATATGAGAGATCAAAGTTAGCTATGGTGGAATATCCTCTGAAAAATAAGAATATTCTAAAGTTGTAGGAAAGTTAAAAAAAATAATAACCAAAACCCGAAGAAGGAATCATTGTCATTGGTACCCACCACCCAAAAAAAAATAAAATCATATGATAACATATATTCACATATATATAAGCACTCTTATCAGTTATCATGCAATAAATAAATAGCAATATATCTTGTGAGTTGTCTTCATAGCTGTCTTTTTCACATTTTCAAAATGGAACACATGACACATCCATTATCCTATATCTCTGGAATTTAAAATTCCTACTATTACCAATATTTGATACTTTATTTATGGATTAAATTTTCATGATAAATATACCCTTATATAATATAAACTATATTTTAATTTTATAAAATTACGTTTATATTCTATATTTTGTGTACTTTTTTCTTACGTGTAATTAGTTTTACAATATTAGTTTTTTACTATTCCAAAGTTTAGACTATTTGTTTAGCGATATTTTTATTTTTGTAACTTTACAAATTTGTTTACCATTGCTTTTATATTTTACTAGCATTTTTATTCATTAATTGTTATTTTTATTTACTTTCTATTAGTTTAAATATTATAAAATTAATATACATAAATTTTATTTTATAAATATTAATTATTATTATTATTATTATTATTATTATTAATTTTGTCACATTATATGTTTTCTTATAAATCAACTTAGAAAACCTTACATCAGCAAGTAAGATTTTATTTTTTAAAATTATTTTCCTATTTTTATTTGATAGTAAATATTTATATTATGTTTATTTTATTTCTATAATTTTATTTTTCACCTATATTTTAGATTGTAGACTATTTATAATAGTATCTCCGAAGTTATGTTTATATTTTTAAGTCTAGAGAATTAGTTCACTATTATATATTATTTTTTATTGTTAAATTAGTAGTGTTGTTTTTGTACATTTCCAGTTATTTTGATTTACTTTAAATTTAAATAAAATTAAATATTTATTATAAAATTATTTTACCATTATCAATGGATACTTTTTAATTCTAGATAATTTTAATTTTAAAATTACTTCAATCATGAGAAATCTTAATCTGAATAGAATTTTTCAAAATTTAAGTTACATACATTTTCCAATAAATTTGATATATGTGATTCAAATAATTTATTTTTATTCTGTTCATTTTAAACATTTTATTATTCCTTTAAAATTCTTTATAGTATTATTATATCATTTTCTATTATTAATAGTTAACTTATTATGGCAATCTAACTTGAACAAGTTACAAGAGAAAATAATAATAATAATAATAATAATAATAATAATAATAATAATGAAAACTTAAAATTTTTAAAAGAGAAAATATAAATTTTATATAAATTAATTAATTTATAAAAACTTATTTTATTTTATTTTCTTTTCTTTACTACAAGAATGCAATAATTTTAAAAATGGAAATACGACTCTATGGTGACGTCACAATCATAATTATAAATCTTAGAGTTGGTCTAGATTAATGCTTAATTTTTTTAAATAAAAAATTATTAAAACTTAACTTACATCAAAGTGAGACACTTAAATAGGATACTACTTTTTTTAATTTAAAACTAAATAATAGAAAAAGTAAAATATTAAGAATTATAATTAAAATAAAATACACTTAAGAAGTATGTCAGTTAAGTCGGCAAAAAAATAGTATTTTATTAGTGTCGCTTTAGTAAAAGTTATCACTAATATCAAATTAGACTTATAGTTTGAGTAACTCTAATTCAGTTAATTAAAGTGAAATAAAAATTTGAGTATGCGTAAGTATTAACGTGAAATGGATTATGTATTTCATTTCCCATGCTATTGGGTTTTCTTCTCCTTCTTTGAAAAATCTCTAATTAAGATCTTGTGTTCTTATTTTTTGAAATTTGTGATGTCGTTGCTCTGAAATAATTTGAATTCCACTAAAAAATATTCCAAAATGTGTTGTTTGCATTAGTGAGTAAAGTGAGTTAATGGATTTAAATCTTCCAAATCGAGTCCCTGTATACAGAGGTCTAAGCTTATAATGAATGCTGGAGAGGAGGTTCTCACTGAGAGGTTGAAGAGGTGGTTGTTATAGTTTAGAATTGAATCTCTGTCATTGCTTTAAAAGACGAGTTTATTCTTCTTTTGTATACTCTAAGATTGGATTGCATATTTTATTTTAATACTTTTTCGTGTTTGAATTCTGCTACTGCTAAGGTTGTATAATAATTTTAACGTGGAGTTGAAACCCTGTATTTGAGATTTCCGTAAAAGTTAGTTTTAAGAGGTTGGACATAATAGATTGTAAAATTTATCACAGTTGTTACGTTTATATTTCTTGCATTTTTGGCACTGTTAGAGAAACTATGAATTGGTAAAAGAAAGTATGTGTTGGCTCTTAAAATGAATAATTTATTTTTGAAAAAAAAAACTTCCTGCATATGTTTTCTTAAAGAAACCAATTCCATTTTTATTGGTTTTTTATTGGTTTGAGGTTATTGGTTTGAGATATGTATTGAAAGGTCTCATCTCTAGCTGATGTGGGATCTCCTTACAAGCCGGTTTTGTAAGGTTGAGTTAAGTTTAAATTCCACTTCTTGATATGGTATCAGAGTCTATCTTAGCATGGTTGTTGGGTCATTCGCTATCGGGCCGCTATCCGACCACCCTTAAACAATATAGTCCCACGCACAAGTTGAGCAGTCTCTGCGTGAACGGGTCTGTTGGAGATCTCACATCAACTAGAGATGAGGCCTTTCAATAGTTTATAAATGAGTGTAAACCTCACTTTACAAACCGGTTTTGTAAGGTTGAATTTGACTTAAATTCTACTTCTTGATAGTAAGTACGTAGTAATGGGTTGGGTTAGTTGTGAATGATGAGCACATGAGTGACGACTGAGTGGGTTGAAATATAACAAAACTTGTTTAATCTTTCTGCAAAGCTTGAAATAAAAATTTAGTTTTGAAAATTGGTCATTTTAAAGATTGTTTCTCGTCAATTAATAGCAATGCATGTAGAGTGTCACAAAGGATACTTGTCGAATTGACATTAGTAATCATAGAACTTCATGTAATTGTATCCCTACTCGTTTACACCTTTAACACTGGTGGGTCCAATGTTTGAAGGTCATGAGCGAAACCATGAGTAGTATTAAATAATATCTACATAAGTGACACATAGATGCGACTTAGGAAATTGTTTGAATAATTTATAAGACATAACTTGAAACCCTTCTTTCACCCACCTATGTTTGTCTTAACAAAAGTTCAATATTGACAATTTTGTATGAAGTAGTTCATATTTTGTAAACCATTTTCTACATTTGCAATGATGATCATATTGTTGCTATTCCTCTAATCTAAATGAAAATACATCAATCTTGAATTATACTTCAACCATTTCATATATTTTTGTCTTCTTCTCTCCAACTACTTTTAAATTAAAACACTTAAAAACTTTCTTCAATGGATTTGAACTATGAAAATGCTTTTTGATTGTAGGAAAAACTTTAGTCAATGAAAACATTATTTGCTTTCAATTGATTAATACAAATCTTTAAACACACGAACATTGACTTTTTCTATATCACTTTTATAATTTTCATGAAAGGTCAGTTAAGACGGAGGGAATTTTAACATCTTCCTTCGTATCTATTTCTACAAACTCTATATGAAACATTCATTCATCAATTTTCACTTACACAACCTTCATTATTCCATAATCTTGTATTTTGATATAAAATTTTATAATTTTTAACAAATTTAAATATATTAAATTTAAATTGTTTTAATTTTAAAATGTTTGCCTTTTTAAACATTTTGTGAAAATAAGAAAAAAAAATAGAAGAAGGAAATGTTGAATTGTGTTTTCTAAATTTTTTATACACTTTTCGTAAATATTGATTGATAAAGAATATTTTGACTGTAGTTTTATATATTAAGTTATCAATTGGTGGTAGTTGTGTCTGATGAGATGTAATTGACTAAGATTTACAACTTAACTTATTTACTTAAATTAAAAACATGTTGGTTGTATGCGTTCTCAAAACGAAATTCTTCTCTTTAGTTAGTGTAGATAAATATAACTTGAAATGTAAAGAGATAATAAGGAAGAAAGCCTACAAATAATTTCTATGTTCGTTCGTCTACAAACATATACTATATCAGTTTTCAATCAATTCATTGAGTTTCATTAACCAAATTAATGTTGTAAAGTACAAGAGTATTATTTGGAATCCGTGGTCACTCCTAGTTAACCCCTTAAATGTTCTTGTCTCCAATATTCTTGGATTAACTAAATTTTTAACTCTAATCACTCCTGGTTTAATTGAATATTTTTGAACTGTAGCCATAAATTACTAATAACCGAGTATTTTTCTTACTAAACAACCATTCCTAGCTAAGATGAAGAAGTTGTATAAACGATGATCAAGTGATCACGTTGAAGCTTGATGAAGAGGATAATTGTTTGGAGACATATATAGAATTTGATCACTATCTCTCTCAATTAGCTGATTGAACACAAACAATATTCTTCTATGAAGTTGTAGATGGGCACAGAAAATTGAGTAGCATTTCAACACTATAGGATGTAGCCTTTCTCTTTCTTCTTCTTCTTAAATTGCTTTATATAGGCTTAGAAGGAAGTAACTATTGTTAATCTATTTTATGTCATTGAGAAGCTTAAACTCTTTTTGAATATCCTTATATGGTCTAGTGAGCTTGATTCTAAAAGATACATTAAATAGACTACATGCAACATTAAATGCTCTTTTCTTTGTTTAAGTAAAATCTTAATTGTTTAGTATCAGTGTAAGTCTAAGTCCCACATTCACTAGAAATGAGAAAGTTAAGCGACATATAAGAAAAAAGACCCACAAATCCAATCTCCTAAGGTACCCACAAACTTAATGTCTTAAGGTTTTGAATTAAAAATAGTGTCATTCTTTTATATGGGCGACTCTTCTCCTCATTCTTATTTCATCTCCCTGCTATTTAGATTTTAACATATAATCTGAACATAAAAAAACTTTTACACTTAATTAATTTTAACACTTACTCAAAATCATATAATGAATTTGATAAGACAATTTAAATTTATTAAATTTTAATTTAAATAAGGCAGTTCAAATTTATTAGATTTTAATTTTGTTGTTTGAATTTAAATTACTACCAAACAAAAACTTATTACTTCAACTCTACAAACATCAACAAAAAATAATCACTACAAACTTTAACCGAAAAATATGGTTGGAATCCTTCGGAAAATAATCTCACCAACAAATAGTTGAGAAAATTCTAACAATTTACATTGATAGATAAATAATATGGATAATATCAATTAAAAAACAATTATATCAACGTTGACTAAAAATCTTTACTTTCATCATTAGAAAATGTCTTATTAACATCAATATCGGTTACGAAAACTCGAAGTACTTTAGTTTAGAAATAATCCCAACCTATAGATGTTGTCCAAAAATAATTTTAAATGATATTTATTAAAAAAATATTTGTAAATGGTAATTAAAAAATTATATTTGATATATTTAAAAAAATTTTTTTTATATAGGAAAAAAGCTGATAATTAATGTCACTTAAGAAATAATATTGATTTATATATAAAATAATAAATTTGGTAATAACGATAGAAAAAAATAATGTTAATCGACTAATTGAACCCTACATTCGACGTCATTTGATAAATTTATGTTAGAACGAAAACTCTTTGATTAATCAGACAACGACATACGGTACATGAGATTCAAAGTTGAAAACCAGATCGAAATTGAGTCGAATTTCAAATTCATTCATACAATAAGAACATTTACAGAACGAAAACTACAACAGCATAATGAAAACGCTCACACGAAGTAAAGGGTAGGTAAAGTATCACTCTGCAAGGGCTCCACTGACACACAACACATCATGAGCCTCTCGAAAAATAAATACATAGCACACACTGTATCTATAGTTGTATATGTCATACATCCCACTGCAAACACCTTCTGGAGATAACGTGAGACACGTTTATGGTTTTTGTTCCATCAGGAGTGGGAGGATAATATGGTGAATCTTCTGCATATTCTGTTGGCATTGACATCCAATGCAGACTAGTCTTCCAATCTGCTTCCCTCAGAACCCTTAATATTTCCTTCACCACTACCTTGCTTCCCTCTGCTGACAGATGAACTCCATCCCTATATAATAATGTAACAACAAATCACCTAATCACTTCTAAAACAAGATAATTTTTTTTTAATTTGCATTAAACTTATCTTCTTTTCCTAAGACAGAAATAAACAGTGTTAGTGTGTTAGAGAGAATATATGTACTCACGTGAAGCTAACATCTAACCAGTCTTCCCTGTGCTGAATTGCAGACCACAGATTAATAGCCTTTAAATTCATCTCCTCACAAAGCTCCATTAGTGCGTTTGCATATACTCCACATAATTCATTGCTTCTTCCTGTTTGCGTTGCACTGCATTCAGTGCACCCAAAGATTCATCATGTGGGGTACCACCACTTTATGTGATGCAGGAATGTGCAGAAGAAAAATGAAGTGAAAGTAATGTGTGACTTCTATGTGTTCAAGTGTCACCATCATGTACCTGAGCTTTCTGCGAAGTTGTTCTTCATTAATGGGAGGAGAGGTCAGAAATATGACACGAATATGATCCGAGAGACTCTGATAAACATATTTTGATATGTGTCAAACCTTCCACCATCAAGTATCACAAAAGACAAAAATAATTTTCATGTAAATTAAACACCTATATATATACAAGTCCTTTTTTGGTTTTACACTTTTGATGTATTTTTTAACATTTTAGATGTGATTTTTGAGGATTGAAAGATATACATTTCGTGTTCCAAACAAGATTCTTTTTTCTAACATGCCATGAATAATGTTTGATGTGGAAGATTAGGTTATTACCTTTAGATGGTTAGCAATCTTCCTCATGTTTTCAACATATTCTTGAAGGGGCACATGAGGGCCAAGGCCAGATGGGTGAGGATCAATAGAATCATTACCACCGAAGTATACAATCACCAATGATGGTTGCACACTAGCATCCTATGTTCAGGAAAATAACAAAGGGTAATTAAAAGGAGAAACTAAATGAAACACATTTCATTAAAAATTCTTAAAAAATTAAGTAATTATTATTATTTATTTTCAAAAATAAGTAAATGAGAGTTTCTTTGAAAATGAAAACCTTGAATAATGTTTCCTTTGTCTCTCCTCATTATCTCTTATTCCTTGTTTCCTGTCTCTCTCATATTTCTTTCCTTCTTGTTTTTCTTCTCTCTCTAACTTAAAATGCTAAAGATATATCTTCTTTGTTTCCAATTTCGTTTTTATCTCCTTTTTTCTCAATAACACTATTTAAATTACAACATCATTTCATTGAACAAAAAGGGCTATCCAAGCAAATTTACGAAAACAAATTAACCAAAATACTTAGGACCACAAATTATTTATCAACATAAAAAACAGATTTAATCTTCTAAATTTTAACTTTAAACATCTTTATAAAAAAAAAGTTTGGATTCAACCTTCCAAGATCATGTCAAGAGAGATGTTGCATGTCATTGGTGAATGGCAGAGAGAATATATATATATATATATATATATATATATATATATATATATATATATATATATATATATATATATATATATATATATAGAGAGAGAGAGAGAGAGAGAGAGAGAGAAAAGAAAATTATTTAAAGGATGGAATCTTCTGATGTGGCATTGAATTGAAATGCCATTTTGGCTGTACCTTAGGAAAAATTTCATCCAAAACTTCCAAAGCCCTTCTTGAATTCCAACCTGAGTATCCACGCAAGATGATATCCGCCTATGCATATCAACATTCTATACTTCAGATTCATCCACCATCCACAAGGACAGAAAAAGTATATACATACATATACCTACGTGAGTGTAAGTATACACATACATGTACCTACGTGTGTGTATGTATAATTCAAGAGGGAGCACAGCTCTGGTGTGTGAGAAACAGAATATACAAGTATAGGTGCAAAATATGGAGTTGTTGTAGAGAGTTAGAATAAAAAGGATGAAGAAGAAAGAGAATTGAAGAAGGACCTTTCTGGCATACAAATTAGCTAGAATAGCACCCCAACCACCATTATCGAAGCTCATTTGAATTATGGATGAACCAAATAACACGATCTTAGGTCTCAATGGGCCTGCCATGAAGGATAGATAGAATGAGAAACTAAAAAATATATGTTATGTTTCTCTCTCCCTTTTTGGCTAGCACTTACACACTCCTCCTAAGACATTGGGATCTGCAATTTATAGACCAGGAATAATTGTGAATATTCTTGTTCCCTTTCTCTCTCCTAAAAACAACACTTGTCCCAGCCACGTTACATAGTTACCTTAATGCACAGCTGTTATTTGTGTCTTGTTTTATTCTCAACTTGCCCTCTCATCATAATGCACCTATCATCCAATCCAGTCCACTACACTATATCATATCAATTATTTCTATCTATCTCTCTTTTATTTAAAAGGGGAAATATCCATATATATATATATATATATATATATATATATATATAAAACATTAATTGTTATGTTAATATTCATTATTTTCCATAAAAGAGTATGTATTAGTTTAATTATTTAAAAGATTCCTGCATCATGATGTACATTGAATATAGTGTTTTAAGAATATTCCTTAAAGAATCAATATGCATAAAAACTTCATTAAAAATTGCCTAAAATACAAAATTTAACAGTAGTGTAAATATTTCCTAAATCATTATCTAACCATAAATTTAGTACTATTATATATTAAAAATGATTATTTTTGTAATAATTATTTCAAAAGTAATATTTAGAGTGAACTTTAATTATTTAATACTTTTGAAGACTATAAAATTAAACCCTACGGATATTAAGTTTTATGTGTAGACCCGCTGTATAAAAGTTACGGTACTATCAATTAACTAAAAATCATTTTGAATACAATTTTAAAATACTACAAAGCCAATAATAGTGTACATAATAATTTATAGAAATTATATTAAAAACTCTAAACATTATATTTTGTTTTTAAGAAATTGTCCTTAATTTTTTTATTGGATGCAATAATTTCCCTGATTATACATTTTCTCTGACAAATTCGACTTTATTTTACATTTTGTGGCTATATCCACGTAGACTTTGGACCTCTAGTGCTACAGATAGAGAGAGCATGAAGCGTGTCACACTGTCACAACGTTTATCTCCACAAAAAATAATTTGTTATAATTAAAGTGAAGTACCCTTCTTTTTTTAATTTTAATAGCTTTGTGGTGTGATTCTCACCTTGATTATTTTAATACTATTGTTTACGTGTACTTATAGAATGATTGAAGCAGTGTTAGTCGTACTCTTCTTCCTATTGAAAAAAAATGCTTTAAACGTTATTCTTTCACCAGAAAAATTTCAACGATCTTTTATCACTTCTTTTTTTAATCTTTTATTTTTAGATTCTTTAGGTTAACTTAAATTTCAACATTGTTTTACAGAAGTATTAATAATCTAAAATATTATCATACAATAACATGAAATATTTATCATAAATCTAAAGGTCTAAAAATATTTATTTATTATAATTATTAATTATAATATAAATTTTATATATTTAAAAAATTTATTTATCATAAAATTTAAATATAAAAAATAAAAACTGATTTTGTATAATTGAAATGCTAAAGTAGTCTATAGTCAATACCAATTATCTGGATGCAATTATTGGCCAGTTTTTAACAAATTCAATTCTCTTTTAAAATGTGCTAATTACCTTGCTGATTGTGGCTATGTCACTTGGGCATGTTTGAGTCTCTCCTACAACAACAATAATAGTAACATGAATTATTGTGTTTGTAATTAAAGTGAGAGACTTTATATTATTATGGATATATTTGAATCTAAAAGATAAAAAAAATTGTTTATAAAAATATTTTTTATACTTTTTTCATTTTCATATAAATTAGTTATTTATAAACAATCATCTTTTTCTTCTAAAAATGTTTATTACTTCTAAAAACAATCGCATGCCTTGCTGGTTAAGTTTATTTTAGAATAAAATATTGTTTACTTGTAGTTATAATTACTTCTTGAAGTGACATTTCCTATTTAAAAATATGAGAGTATTTTTTTATTTTGTAAAAATGTATATAATACTCAATTTTAACATATAAAAAATTGTGCCGAAAAGAGAGGACTATTTCTGTTTAATAAAAAAATTATTTTTATAAAATCAAAGACATTGACAGGTCTAAATGTGAGAACAAGTCAAGACACGTATTGACGTATTGTTAATATAGTATTAGTTTGTTTAAAATGCTTAAATATTTTAATAAAGTACCTCTGAAGCTTCTAATCTAGTATGACTTTTCCTTCTTTGATAAACCAAAGTTTCAGGTATCAGATATATTCTTTTAACTCATTAATGTGATTTTAACTTTTTTTTTTTTTCAATTCTGAATTCTTTACACTTGCATTCCCATCTCACCAGACTTTTCCCATAATTTTATTTCTCTCTCCTAATCAATCATTAAGATTAGGACAAAATGGGCATTCTTAATTAGATTCTTTCAAACACGTGAGAGATAGAATGATAAATAATTTATTTGTTCAAACGAAAGAAAAATATCATACCTGATAAATGTAATAAAGAAGACAAACATAAAAAAATTGAAGGAATACCAAATTAGTTTAAAAGACAAATTTAGATATACGGGTATTTGAAAATTTGTCTTGTATTTAAGTCTTTCTATATCAAATATAAAAAATAGAGTTTGTATAAATTAAATTAAAAAAAATTACATGTAAATAAGTAAAGTTTCGAAGAACTTATCCGGAAGTGTACGCATTTTTTCAGAAATAATTTGGATATTTACGCATAAAAAGTTGTAAAAATTAATAAATTGGAGTATTACGTCAGATGTTATTATAGTCATGAACTAATAAGAAAAAATAAACATGTAAAACTTTTGAATCTAGCTATACATGATAATATCACTTTTTTAGTCTTAAATAAATCTAAAAGATAAATTTTAAATAAAGTTATAATCAACAATCTATATTTGTTTAAAAAAATATTATCTTTTGCTTCACAACAATAATTCGAAAAGCCTATAAAAAATGGTAATAGTGAGCTCACCCTGTAACGTGCTGTTATGTCAGATTAATCACAAAGAGTAATGCTATATTCATATTTTTACATACCGTATGTCAATATTTATTATTTGTTTTCTATGTTCTTACTTCAATATAAGTTATATTATTTTTCTTTCTTAGCACAACATCTTTGACAAAAAAAAAAATGGCTCTTAAATTCTCTCTTTTTGTTGTTACGTGACAGACATGGTGATTTAAAAAATGCATGTCGACCATGATAAATCTTGATCCACCGAATAGTATCTAAACCAATTTTATAAAAAAGAAAAAAGAAAAAAAAAGTAAAACCAAAAACAACCATTAATCTTTGCTACAACTATGACTAGCCGTTTAACAATATGGCACAAAACAACAGATGACAAAAACACGTTCCAAACAATTACAGAGTTTCGCAATACTGCTTATTATTAAATTATTCAATAAACAAAAAAGCCTGCAGACAACGTGCGAATCCAAAATATTGTTAATTTTTTCACTACACGTTTACGAGTTGAAGAATTAAACTTGGTAATATATTTTATTTTTGAGAATCGTTATATCCTTAATCATATAACCTAACTAATATTTTCCATTTGATATAGTGACTCTAAATGATGATGGTTTTGTAAAGAGTATATGAGATTATTTACTAATAAGAGTCAAATAGCATTAATAGTATTACGTCTAACTAAATAATCATTTAGCGTTTATTGATTACCAATATTTAACGGATTTTGTACTATTCCTTAGATTTATGTATAGAAACCCATTTTACTCTTTGAAGTACATTGTATTAAGACATATTATATATATATATATAGAGAGAGAGAGAGAGTGTTAGTTAGTTGTTCTATTATAATATTTTTTTTTTATTCTTGTTCTAGTGCTTTTATTTTTGTGATTGCTATCAAAACTCAATATTTGACATAGCCCATGGGAAATGAGGAAAAAAAAGTTAAAACAAGTAAAATTTTGAAGACATTACTACCAAGTTTGATATTGTAAAATTTTCTAATGAAAAAGATTTCAGATTATGGAGAATCCAGATAGATATTTTGATATAACAAAAATGTGTTAATGTGATAAAGGTAGAGACATATGATAGTGTTTTTTCTTCGAAAAAAAAGAAAACCGACATGATCAATAAAACAAAAAGTATCATGATTTTGTGTCTTGGAAATAAGATACTTAGGAAAGGAGAGAATTGTCATGTCAATATAAATGAAATTTGAGCCATTGTATCATGATTACATATTTAACATATAGACTTTTGTCTGAAGAAACAATTATATACATTTAGGATGACAAAATCAAGAATGATGGTGGAGCAACAATAGATTTTAACAAGATACTAAACGATATTGATAACATTGAAGTGGAACTCAAAGATAAAGGTTTTACTTCTTCTTAGTGTTGCATAAGATTTTGGAGCATTTTAAAGATGGTTCAGGAAGGAATAAATCATTACTATAGAGAAGGTTCAGATCTCAATTTGGACTATGGAGTTACAAAAGCTTTAGAAGTCTAAGGTAGATAATAATGGGTTGAGTTTGAATGTTTTGAAGTGAAAGATCAAGAAAAGGAAAGAGATGAAAGGGAAAAAGTCAAAACATTTATCATATGATAAATGGAAAAAGGGCATGAGTGTTATAATTGCCACAATAGAAGTCACAACAAAGTAGACTATCTAGAGAATGAGAGGGATAGAAACTTTTATTTCTAAAGAGAACCTACCGATGCGGTAGAGTACGATAATTATGACTCTGTTGGAGTGTTTTGTAAGATAGATAGAGAAACTGGATCATGGACTTAGGTTGCACTTACCACATGTGTCTATTGGAGATGTTCTTTGAGACCTTAAGACTAAAAGAAGAAGATGTGGTCCTTCTTGGAAACAATACAATCTCTAAGGCGCAATGTATGAGGTCAATCAGATTGAAGATGTTTGACAACTGTGAGATATTATTACAAGATTTTGGGTATGTTCTAAAGCTCAAGAGAAGTTTTTTTTATCTTATGGGTTTGATAACCAATATTGAACAAGGTAGTATAAAGTTTTAAAAACGAACATCTACAGTTGCTAATGGGTAAAAAGGAGCAATCTTTACATACTAGATGATTTAATAATGATTGTGCATGTATTTGTCAAATAATGCAAGATAAGATAAAGTTGTGATATATGAGATTGAGACATATTAGTCAGAAAGGTTTGGTGAAGTTGGACAAGTAAAACTTGATAGAAGATGATATAATGGAAGAGCTGAAGTTTTTGATTATCAATGTCTATACTTGGTAAGTCATATAAATTAAAGTTTGAGACTGATAAACATGTACCCATACACCATTTAAGTATGTTCATGCAAAACTTTAGGGTCTAACATGAGCTTAGAATCATGGTAAATGATCTTATTTTATCACCATCATAGATAATTACTAGCGAAAGGTGTAGATTTATATATTGAAAAGTAAGATTGAAAATTTTCAAAAATTTAAGGAGTGTTACACCAATGAGCAAGTAACCAAACTTAAAGTGCTTAGAACCTATCAAGAAGTGGACTTTAAGCCTAACTCAACCTTACAAAACCAGTTTGTAAGGTGAGGTTTGCACCCATTTATAAACTATTGAAAGACCTCATTTGAGTCGATATGGGATTTCCAACACACCACCCTTACGTCGAGACTCCTTAACTTAAGCGTGAAACTTATATGTAAGAGCGATCCGATAACGGACCGATAGGCTCAACAACCTTGCTAGGATAGGCTCTGATACCATATCAAGAAGTAGACTACTGAAAGGCCTCATCTCTAGTCGATGTGGGATCTCCAACAGAATCCACAATGGATTAGAGAAATTTAATGAGTTTTTGTAGGAAAGAAGGTATAGGCATGCAGAAGAAGATCGCATGTATACCTCAACAAAATGACCTTGTTGAGCATGAACATAATCATTTTGTGAGGGTAAGGTGTATGTTACAAAGAACTGATTTGCCTAAGTCATTTTGGGAAGAATTTAAAAACTCTATCATCTATCTAATAAATAAAAGTTGTAACACTTTTTTCAATGTAGTCTAATTGTTAATTTAATTATATTTTAATAGGTAATATTCTATATTATTTCTTGTCATCACAATTGTTTTTCCACACTTTAACAACAAATACATATCTTTCTCATATCTAAAGGTAAATGAAAGAGTTTTATTTATTTACAATCCTTCATTTCGTTATATTACTAATACATTTATATTCCTAAGGAAAATATACTGATTAAAAGGTTGGTGTGGATGATGAATGACAAATAAAAAGTGACCAGAATAGGTCCTTTTAGGATGATTCAAGCTTTTATGTTCACATTCTAACTGATTTCCAGAATATATAGATTTGGAAAATTTGGTACTTCTATTTATTTAAATTCATATTTCAATTTTTATTATTATTATAGGTCCTTTTAGGATGATTCAAGCTTTTATGTTCACATTCTAACTGATTTCCAGAATATGTAGATTTGGAAAATTTGGTACTTCTATTTATTTAAATTCATATTTCAATTTTTATTATTATTATGTAGACAAAAACAAGAAGTGAGAACAAATATCATGTAAAATAATTCAATACTAAAAATAAAACTATATATATATATATATATA
>Ga0209489_107629_pt1 | contig 15835 bp, 11 predicted proteins | sample SiratrowhiteBW_FD_187527 | JGI IMG/M metagenome (GOLD analysis project Ga0209489, IMG submission 187527) | Root nodule microbial communities of legume samples collected from California, USA - Siratro white BW (SPAdes) (version 2) | ecosystem: Host-associated > Plants > Roots > Nodule | place... | reverse complement strand
TATATAAGAAAATAATGATTTCAAGAGTTATGAATAATAGGTTTTGTTTAGAAAAGGCAATAAAAATATTGATTTATTTACATAAATATTTACTATTATTAAAAATTTAACCCTACATTTTTCCAGATAAAAATAAATAACATATAAATAATAATTTATTGTTTACTTCAAAAGAGAAATAAAAAAAATCCCAACATATGTGTTTCCTGGGAAATAATTGGAAAATGTTTATGGAATCAGCAAATTTTCATTTATTTCTTTAAATTAAACCATAAAAATAACAAACATAATTATTTAAAAAAAAAATTCATTTGTTCTTTCACTTACTCAAATTAAACATATTTTTAATAGAAATTATGTATAAGAATTTATAAATATATTTATAAATGTGGACACTAAATTAACCTAAGTACTTGAAATACATCTATTACAAAAAATATAAAATATAAAATTTAAAATATTAGTTTATAAATTAAAAATTAAAATTAAATAAAGCACTTAAAATTTAAAAAATTAACTTAATGTTGAGATGTTATTTTAACGACATTTTATAAATATTTAAAATAAATAAATATTTTATTATACTTAATATTGGTTTAAATTTTAACCATTTAGTTGAAATATTCAAGAAAACTAAAAGTTGTTTCAAATTTAAAATTTAATATTAATATAAAATGATCATTTATACTTTTTAAAATTAATCAAGAGGTTAAAGAATATCAATTTACATTGATACCATATCTTATTAAATTTAATACTTTCTTCTATATTTTTTCAATAATTTTTAGATATTTTTAAAATTGACCATTCTTTAAGTGATAAAATCAATAAGTCACACGTTTTTTTTTTCTCTCTCGCACCGTATCTTTCCATATCTCAGTCTCCTTTTTCTTTTTCATTTCTCATTCCACACCTCGTCTATTTTGGAATCTAATCACACCACGCATTAGCTAAGGAATCAAGAAATATTTCTATCCAATCAAATTTTTAAATAGAGTAAACTTAGCTCACATCAGGGTATGACCAAAATATATCAAGATTTGAAGAAGTCTTATTGATGAACTTACATAAAATATGAGGTACCATATTTTGTTATTGCTTCTTTGACTTGTTAAAAAACTAATATTGAACATCAACAACCTAGAGGCATGTTAACACAGGTAGATATTCCAGTGTGGAAATGGGATAATATCTAGATGAATTTTGTTACCAACCCCCCACATATTTTTTGAGAAAGCTGACTCTGTTTGGGTTGTAGTAAATAGATTGACAGATACTTTATACTGATAGTTTTGAGAATCTCTATGCAAAAATTGACTCCAAAAGTTCATAGGACCTTATTAGATTCTCAAGAGAATAGGTTTTGTCAAATATGAATATGCTTTGCCTCCTCCTTTAGCCAACACCCACAACATTTTTTACTCATCACAACTGGAAAATATGTACTTGATCAAATTCATATTCTATAATATGATTCAATGCAAGTGAAAAAAGAAATGTATCTTTTGAACGGAAGCCTATTAGGATTTTAGACTTCCAAATAAAACAACTCTGTGGAAGAAATATTAGTATGGTCAAAGTTGCGTGGGATCTCATATCTGGTGATTGCACTTGGAAAATACAAAAGGATATACGAGCATTATTTCCTGATCACACCACGCAGTAGCTAAGGAACCAAGGAACATTTCTATCCGATCAGATTTTCAAACAAAGTAAGTTTCCTAAAGATCCCTTGTTCTCTATTTTTTTTTCTTAGATTTTGGTCATCAATCTTTGGGGGGTCGGTTGAGAAAAGTGATTATCTCAACTTATTCTCTTATATACTAAATCTTGGTTATATTTTGATAACATGCTCTAGATCCCTAAATTTTGGAGTTATATTACTTGACTTTGGAGCTGCCTTAATACTAAGCTTTTTAGGGAAGGGAAGCTAGTAACTTGTTTGTGTACTAGTTAGTTAATTACCTTCAAATATAATTATAGGATAGAAGACTTGAATATGTGATTATCAATGCTCAAGTCTTTTTTGCATGTCTAACTGGTCCTTGAGCACTAAATGAGTATGATTTTTTATCTTCATTTGGAGTGATTAATTGACCTAATTTGAGTGATGATGTTGGAAAGTAACATGTGTGAACTTGTTGGAATACAAAATTTTGGTGATGATTTAATAATTAAGTGCTGCTTTGATGATGAAAATATTATTGTATACTATGATTTGTGAATTGAATGGAATTTAGTGATTTTAATAATGGAATGATGAATTTGAGGTCATACATTTGGGATGATGTATAAGTTGTGCTTGTTTGTGTACATTAAGTATGATACACTTTTTCTGTAACAAAGATCCTCTAGCTTCACTGATAATCTAAGTCATGTAGACTAAGATATCAGGTGGTGAGAAGCTGACGAGGGAGTTTATATACACCACGACTGCTGGTAGACACTTGGTATTGGATGTTTGAACTTACCCTTATCCTTTTCCTTAGAATCCCTGGTAACTTAAGGCTGAGTATTGGATTAGATATGTTAGTCTCTAGTAGAGACATACTTAATGGGTCTTCCGGAAATAGGTCCATGGGTGGTCTACATGCATGTTGTAGTCCATGTGTGGCTAATGTGTGTAATGTGGTCCATATATGGCCAATGAGTGTGATGTGATCCATGTGTGACGGATATGTGTAATGTGGCTCATGTGAGACCTTTATGTATGGTGTTCTATATGAATGACTATTATGATTTGTTCTTTTTGCATGTATTAAATATGTTAAAATTTTATTTTCATTAGCTTACTGTTGTAACCGGATCACGACGGGGCGATCAATGATTAATTTTAAAAATATTTGTTTTGAGATTTGGAGTCGCCACTATAGCTTATTATGGAAAACCATAGAAAAACTAAAAAATAAAAATGCCTACGAACCAGATTCAAGATTCAGGAGTCGGTTACGTGTGGGGAAGGTATCAGCACCCCCACAACGCCCGTCCCCAGCACCACCAATTTGCCAAAAATTATTTATCTTATTTTTTTTATCCATTTGCAACATATGGTTCCACTTTCTATTCTATACATTCAATAAATTAAAAAAACAATTAGGTTAAGCCACGTGGTAGCTTTAATTTCACCTAAATTTCTCACACTTTCCTTAACTTATCTTTAATTCACAAAATTAAGCAAATGCGTTGTAACTAAACAAGCAAAATGAAAACAGTGTATATAGTAAAAATAATACAAAAAAAAGGTTAGTGTTAAAAAGAAAAGAATCAAGCCACTTAAGTACGCCATGGTTGGGACGTAACCCAATGGCCAGCTTATTCGTAAAAAATACTCATTCACTTAAAAGAACTAAATTAGAGAAGAAAACCTAATGGGGAAGGGCTTGGCGGTGCAGGACCAAGGCAAAAGAGCCTGTGACCCAAGTGATCACCGCCGGCATCGCGGTGGCGATGGTGGCTTGAGGCTATGAGATGGCGTGAAGTGCAAAGTTATTTGGAAGGCGCCAGCGCTGCGGAAGTTCGCCAACAAGCGGCGGTGCTTAGAGCCGCGATGACACGGCAACAAGGAGGTCATTGGGATGATGTCGCGGTAGCCACCGGCAACGTAGCCTCCCTCCTCCCCTACCATTGATTTTTTTTCGAGCTTGTCTAATTACGATTATTATTTCTAGTTGTGGTTTCTAAGGTTTTTTTATTTGGTTTTGGATTTTTGCGATTTAGGGGTGCCTCTGAACTTGGGATTTTTTGTTTTGTAGATGTGTTCTTGATGCTGGGTATATTTTTGGATTAGTACTAGGCATTTCCTAAATTATTGGGTTTTCTGTTCAAAGGTTTAGTATGTTGATTAAATATTATGGAATTAGTTAAGTTTCGTGGACTTTGCTGTGACTATTTGGTTTTATGAAGGGTATTTTTAATTGGGAACAGGCGCTCTTTGTCAATGGGTTCTGTTTATAAATTGGCTTTTTCTACGCCACTTTGGGACTATTGGGTTTTCGGGATATGAAATTAAACGGCTTTTTAGGATTTTGTATTGAGTTTTCTATTTTTGGACTAATGAGATCTAATGTTATTGTATTTTTCATTGGGTCTATCTGACCGTGCTAGCAGTAGCCAGCAATAATAATAGTTGTGCAAAATGCAACAATTAGATAATCCTAGGATCAGTGTTGGTAACAACAACCATATCAAACATCTACATGATCGTGCCCATATTAGCAATCATCCCACAGGTATAATAGTTTATCTAATCATTTAAATTTAATTTAGTAATGTTTACAAACTAATTACTCATTGATACTGATGTAGTGCACAGAGTTAAACAATACACAATACACAGCAAATACAGATGAAAATACATAACAAAGCAGAACCAGTATAGAATTAAAGGAAAAAGAGCAGAACTAGGACAAAATTAAAGGGAGAACACGAACCCGTTCAAGACTCCCAATTTAGCTTCCTCTTTTCCCTTTTGTTGTGATATGCTCTTCCAGTTCTTATGCAAGAGTTGTGTAACTTGAACTATACTGGACTCTTAGATTTTTTCAACAGAACCGAATAAAATTTTTCAGGATTTTTCTTTCTCCATTTGTCTTCTCCTTCTGTGTTCTCTGTGTTTTTTTTTATAAATTTGTCTGATAGTCCATCCATCTCCCACAGTAAATCTCAGCATCATTGTTCTTAATTAAAAATCAATTGCCCCATCCCCTATATTAACTTCTTTTTAAAGATGTATAGTTATATTTTATTATGAAATAAAGTAGAGTGCAACGAAGAAGAGAAACAAGCCATTACAGTTAAAAAAATATGAACAGTCAGGGAATCTATGAAGTCAGGGAATCTATGAGGGCTGAATGTGATAAATATGAGGGCTGAATGCAATTAGCATGAAAGAAGGCAAAGAGGTGAAAAGGGTTCATTTATAACCCTTAATCAAGAGATATAAAATTGGTAGTGAAGAGCTGGGAACATTATTGCTTATGTGGCAAACACAATTAATAGAGAAATAAGGTGTAAATAGTAATTTTTTATTTCTAACAACCTCCTAGTAAAGAAAACCTTTTTCTTTTTTTATTTTATCAAACTGGATCATAATTATTTTTTATAAGTGAACATTTCTGTTCAATTGGGCTTACTTAATTTTTCTATTCAATTTATTTTAAGACAGACCCAACACCTTTTTTTGTTTTATTATTATTATTTTTTTACAAATTTCATTTTATCTTTTTTATTATTATTTAATCAAACATTTATCATAAAGTCAAAGCTTTTTTTTTATTTTCTTAAATGGCAAAGAAACTAAATAACACATGTTAAACAGTTTTATTTTCTTATTTTTATTCTTTTTTATTTTATCTTTTTTCGTTTCTTTTATTTGTAAAAATAATTTTATTTGTCCGGACGAAATTGGGTATTGATACTTACTCTTGTTTTTTTATGTTTTATGAACTACAATGATTGTACTATGCACATAAACAAATAAGAATGCAGATACCGAAACACCTAAAAGAACCTAGACGTCTACCTTAAATTTAGTTATGTGAATGAATGTATTTTAAATATGTTGTATGTTTGTATAATCCAATGCTCAAATTTTCCCATAACAAGAAATGTTTGAATTTTATTATAAATCCTCTATGTAATTAATAATCTTTTCTAATAGTGCAAAGAGGTGTTTCCTTAATTAAAACTTCTCTATGTATTAACAAAACTCTTTCAGTATTCCATCAATTTTGAACAGTTTCAACTTTACTAAATGTGATCAGTTCCATAAATTTTCCCGAATAAACATCATAATTTACACATATTTAAGCATGCCAAGACCTTGTAAACTCATTACACTGATCTTTAACTAGTTTCCTATTTACATTAATTTCTTCATTAGATTTTGATAAGAACATAATTACCTGTTAGCACATTAAAAGTCCAAATTTTCAAAAGGTTACAAATATTTGAGAGGGCGATATTTTAGATCTTATCAAGAAAGCAAATTAGTCACATAGTTAAAGGAAACCCGACCTTTCCAAGACCACTGTTCTTCAGTTGTTCTCTTTTATTACATTGCTCTAGGTATATGGGAAACTGCATAACAAGACGAATAAATGAGATTCTAAATAATCTTGATAAAAATAATCACCTAAAATATTATAGTGATATAAACTCAAATTACATCATTCAAAATCTTTAAAATTTTTGCGTGTGACCCCAGTGGAGGTCATCCACGGTGATGTGGTCGACAACCGAAGTGATAGCGTTGAACCGAATGGGAGTTCACTTGTAAAAGACTCTCCAACGCTCAAGTCAGTAAGAGTATAAAAGGTGTTAGAAATATGTAAGTGGAATAGTGAGATAGATGATACTTCCTATAGACCTAGGTCATATTTATAAGGCCTTGTCATTAAAGACCATATATTTCCCCATAATGATTTTGAACGTTAGGAATCACGAATTACCATAATATGATATGATTGAGGTAAATTAGAACCAATTAGAGTAAATTGAGATCAATTGTAATAAATTACTAATTGGTAATCAATAGGGGACCGGGCCGTAATGGATTCAGGTGAATCTGGCCTTAGCACCGAGTAGGTACATAAGCCCTCGAGTTCATCATTCCCGTAAGTGAACCGTATGGATAGTCGAGGTATGTTCGACTCATGTGTAGTTAGATGAGGTCGCTTTCTGATCGTTATGTACTTGGCCTCCCGTTAGGGAGGCAGTTGTGCGAGTTGGTCTCATCTCGGTTTTCCCTTCCGTTTGGACAAGGCGCTTTGGAGTGTTTTGAGACTTTCCATGTTGTTCGCCTTTTGGATTCGGCGATAAAGTCATCATTGCTTGCATTAAATGAGGCGCAGTAAAAAGTGTGACGTGACTCTGATGAGACATTTTTTTGCTTCCTTTCAGATGGTGCCAAGTGATCTCAACTCGCGTGGCTCAATCTTGACCCTTGAATTCGGCGAGTGAGCATTAGCTAAGCTAGAGACCTTACAATTTCAAGTTTTGCAGTTACAAACGCTCCAATTGCATTTAACGCATGCTTGAGTTACCTTTCCTTGCTTCTTGAAGATCACGCTCTTGTTTCTACTTCCGTCACTAAATCACTTCACATCTAGGTAAGCTCATGGCATCCTCTTCTTCTTTTTCTGCTTCTTCTGGTGCTGATAGAACAAAGCTAGAGAGGGAGGTCACTCCCCTAGGTAAGAAAAACTCATCTAAACTAACTGAGTCCCTTTTCGACAAAGCGGAACATTCGAAGCATACGTCTTCTCCCGCCCTTGTGACTCGCCGCCTTCCTCCTGCCTCAATGGTTGCCCCTATAGTTGTTGCGAGCCCTAGGAAGAGGAAAAAAACAAAACCGTAACCCCTCAAACCTGAAGCCCTCGAAGAAAAATAGGAGTAGTAGATATTCCCCTATTACCGATCTAGAATATTCTTGGGTATTAGGCGAGGTGGCAAAACACATTTCTGAATTCAATACGGGAAAAGGTGGATGCTCTCGTTTCTGTATATACTGTGTGTGACGACTCTGTTGTTGACCATGATGAACATAGTGTCGAGTCAGCTGCATCCTAATAGTTGGGCCTTTTTTAAATCCTTTGAGCTTCTTTGTGGACACTTAGGCCTTGAGCCCTCCATAAACGTCTTCACTCATTTTTATCAAATAAAGTTCGGTAAACTAGTTGGTTGGGTGTCTTTGAATGCCACTTATGACGGTTCCCTCTTCACTTTGTACAGGTCCTCCTATAAATTCTTCAAGACCAAATTCTTTAAGCTTCGTTGTCATCTCGAGGACACGAAGAGATATCTACTCTTCTATCCTAATTTCCCACCTCGATTTCTACTGCACTGGCAAAAACCTACAAGGTTTAAGCCAAGGGTTGAGTACCAACTTACTCTCGAGGAGAGGGAGACTGTAGACATTATTAGGTAGCTGCCCCATCCCTAAATAGTAGGGCCTTCCTTTTCCTTCCCTTTGTCGAGGACCCCGACGCCCTGTTCCTAGCTATATCTCATTCTTTAGAGGTGGTAATTTTGGTCGTAATATCACTGACCCTGTGTTTTTCCTTGCATAAATCATGGGAAAAGACATTGATTTTAAGAACCTTTCGGCCTAAGTTGGTGATCGTCGTGACCTGGCCACCAATTTTCAAACCACTAAAAGGAATAAAATTGGGACAAGTTCCTCTACTGACACCACCTCAGGCCAGGATCCCTCTATTAGCGTCGCTTTTGGCCAAAATCATTCTGTCGATGCTAACCCCTCTACTGACACCTTCTCGGACGTGCACACAAGCACTACTCCTCCCGCTGGTACTGCCCCGAGTTCCCCTATTGCTAGTGCAGCCCCCGAAATGATCAACTTGGATGCTTCTTTGAAGGTGGGACAAGCTGCCTTGGCTCCAATGTGACCCAGCCGAGGGCGACCGCCGCCGTTAAAATGCCTGTCGCTAACATTGTCTATGTGGTCATCAATCCCAAACCCTCCTCGTCGGGTTTTGTCTCTCGTGCGGTGGGGTCGAGTCCTAAGTTGGACCACCTAAGTGTCACCCTCCCCGGCATCCAATCCCACTGGCATGTTAACAGGAAGGCCAAGGATTTGGCCGGCGTCAACCCTCATGATGCTAACCTGATGAGGAAAATTAGCGTTGTTTAATGTCTTGACGCGAGCGATGTCATTCTGGGGAGGTGCCTGGCTATTATGCAATATTGTTGTGCTGCCGCAGACAACCAGTTGGACTTGCAAGGCGAAATTGCTGACTTCGAGAAGCAAGTTGAACAGCTCGTGAAGGAGAAGGCTGACAAGGACTCAGCCTTTGCTGTTAAAGAACTTCAACTCCTCCATTTCAAGGCTTGTACAAGCGTCACGAGGCTGAGCTTATACGCCACCAAGAGGAGTTGGTTCGTGCCCAAGAATCGTTAAGGGAGATCGAGGGCCATGCGTTCGACATGGAGAAGATGATATCGAAGCTCGGTGGAAAAGAGGCTTAATGGCAGAAGCGAGAAGCCAAGTGGCAGGAACAGGAAAAGGACCTTGCCCGCAAGGAGGCAGAGTGGGAGGAGGAAAAGATGCAGTTGTAGAGAGGTTGTGTGGAGGTGTGAGAGGCTTCATGAAGACAGTGAGGCAGGCCCTACTATTCACCCCCGATTAGAAGCCGTCTCAATTTGATATTGACAAGGAGGTTGTCAATGGCAACCTAGTGGATGATTAGGCCTTTGGCCTCTTAATTAACTTTACTTTCTTCGTGAACATTTTACCTGCGACAAAACAATTATATATATATATATATATATATATATATATATATATATGTGTGTGTGTGTGTGTGTGTGTGTGTGTAGCGTAGTTGCCAAAACGTTTAAGTGTTAACGAAGGCCGTTAAGCCACTGTCCGACTCATACGTTAACTTAAATGGTAGCTTTATGTTGTCGTCGTTCAAGCATTTGCTCGACTTTATCTTAAGTGTTAGCTTTACCCGTTTTCATATTGAAGTTGTTCAAGCATTAGCTCAACTGTGGTTTTAACATAAGCGTTAGATTGGTCGTTTAGACGTAAGTTCGATATGTATGTTAAATTAAGCATTTAGTCTTTTAGGCATTAGTCCGATTTGTATGTTAACTTAAGTGTTAGCTTTAATTGCTTAATATTTGAGTTGTTTAAGCGTTTGCCCGACTCGCCTGCTAACTTAAGCGTTAGCTTTAGTTGCTTAATATTGGAGTTTCCTAAGCGTTTTCGCGACTCATGTGTTAACTTAAGCATTGGCTTAATCGTTTTTATATGAAAGTCGTTTGAGTGTTAGCCCGACTTGTTTATTAACTTAAGCGTTAACTTATTACTTTGATATGAAAGTCATTTAAGCGTTAGCCTGACTTATTCATCTGAGACACTCAACCTAGGCGTTTCCATGATCCGAGCTTGGAATAAATAAATAAATAAGCAAGAAATGTGAAGTAAATTTTCTTTTATTGACTCGGGTACATGTCTCGTTAAAATCTTGCTTATCAAAAACGTACTTAAGGAAAAATAACCAAATCAAGGAAAGAGCACGGCGTAACTGTGTTCATCGTAATCAGCTGTAATACATTTTAAGTTGAGTGACGTTTCACATTCTTAGTATGAGTCTGCCACCCAGTTCCTTAAGCTTATACGCCTCGTTATAAAAGGCATCTACTATTCTGAATGGGTCATCCTAGTTGGGTGCTAACTTGCCCTCTTGTTTATTCTTGTGGGCTTCTGCAACCTTTCTCCATACCAAATCGTACTTTTGAGATAGATGATACTCCCTGTAGACCTAGGTCATATTTATAAAGCATTGTCATTAAAGACCATATATTTCTCTATAATGATTTTAAACTATACGAATTACGAATTACCATAATATGATATGATTGAGGTTAATTAGAACTTATAGAGTAAATTGAGATCAATCGTAATAAACTACTAATTGGTAATCAATAGCGAGTCGGACCATAACAAATTTAGATAAATCTAGTCTTACTACCGGATAGGTAGAGTTATATTTGGCAAACTTCCACTAGCAAGTAGCTCAAGCCAATTCTTTAATAAAGTCAGCAATCCATAATCTGAAAAGTCTAGTTGAAGCTGTTTCCGGCAAAATAGTTGGTGAAAAATTTATTAAAATAAGGATTAAGTAATAATAAAATATTAACAAGTTAGTAAATCAACCAAATAGTTGGAGAGGACATGTAAGAAAAGGCAACTTCTTGAGTTTATTAATGACAAGTTTCCCTTCTCTATTAAGATCAACATCCTCCTCCACTGTAACCTCAACCTCAGCCTTGACATTCTCAATAAATAAAGCTATTTAAGTAGGATTTCTCTCGTTCCACTTTCTTTTTTTTTCTTATGTTGAAAAGATCTTTAATTTCTTCATCCTCTTCACCTTCCTCTGCCCAGGAATTTCATTTAGCAGACACAAATGCATCAGAAAGGTCTTCTGAAGAAACATCACAAAAAATCCTAGTAAAAAAAACTCTACTACTGGTTGTTTGTTTTGAATAAAAAAGTTATCCAACATTATTTGATGGCAGAAGAACTTAATAAAAGATTAAAAAGATAATATATCACCAACCTGAGAATAATTAACACGATACTGGGAAAATCGAAGGGGGAAAACACCGGAAGATCTCAAACAATGAGACATGAACCAACATATATAAGGGAATGACACCACCTTCAACCCAAAACCTTAAGGCGTTGGGTTTGTAGGTCTTCTTTCTTATATGTTGCTCAACTTTCTCATTCTTACCCAATGTGGGACTTGGACTCACACTTGAATACTTAACAATCTCCCCATCAAGTGAGAGTCCCTCCTCTACATTGATACACTCCCCCTCGAGCAGAAGCATTCTCAAACCCGAGTACATTACTCATGACCCCTTACTTGTACCACCGTTCACACACTTATACGAGACATGCTTGCCTGAAACCTACATCAAGAAGACTTTCGATACAAGGTCAAATTGTACTCACCCAAGCCGCAAATCATCGGCTCTGATACCACTTGCTGGGAGAATTTGAGGGGAAAAACCAGGGAGATCTCACAAGAATGAGACAAAAGCCAACCCATATAAGGGAATGATGTCACCTTCAACCCAAAACCTTAAGGCTTTGGGTTGAAGGTGGTGTCATTCCCTTATACATGTTGGCTCATGTCTCACTGTTTGAGATCTCCCCAATATTTCCCCTCGGATTTTCCCAGCAAGTGGTATGAGAGCCGTTAGTTTATGACTTGGGCAAGTACAGTTTGACCCTGTATCGAAAGTCTTCCTGATGGAGGTTTCAGGCAAGTGTGTCCCATATAAGTGTGTGAATGACGGTACAAGTGAGGGGTCATGAGTAATGTACTCGGGTTTGAGAATGTTTCCGCTCGAGGAGTAGTGTATCAATGTGGAGGAGAGACTCTCACTTGAAGGGGAGATTGTTAGGTATTCAAGTATGAGTTTAAGTCCCACATTGGGTAGGAATGAGAAAGTTGAGCAATATATAAGAAAGAAAACCCACAAACCTACTGCCTTAAGGTTTTAAGGTTTTGAGTTGAAGGTGGTGTCATTTTTTTATATGAGTTGGCTCTTATCTCATTTTTGTTAATCTCCTCGATATTTCTCCCTCAGATTCTCTCAAACACGGTAAGCAGATTTGTCATTATCAATAAAGTTATTATGATCGACACTCTTCACATCCTCCTCATCATGCTGTTAATGTAATTAAAACACATTCAAAACAAAGTCAATTCAAAATCAATTCTAATAAAAATAATCTCGCAAAGTCAATTTCATCATTCAAAACAAACAAATTAATAGTAACAAATATACCTCGTAATCATTTCTAACATATATATATATATATGACATATTTTATAATAAAATAAAAATATCTATATATATATATATATATATATATATCTCAATTTATACCTTTTTATCATTATTTTACTTTCTAACAAAGGAAAAAAAATAAGGAATCATAAAATAAATCAAAAACGTATGTGTAAATCTAAAAAAAATTCCTAATCCAAAATAAAGGTTAATAACTGATCGTAACAAACTTTATAAGTTTGTTAAAGATATTATTAATAATAACTAACTTGGAAATTAGTTACAAAAGTTATTTTTAATAATATCTAACTTGATGAAAATTAGTTACAAAAATTATTTTATAAGATAGGGTTCAGTATAGTGTGGGAGATTGAAGAAGAAATTGAAATTTTTTTTTGATTCGATCTCTTAGAAGTAAGTTTCTTTTACCATATCCTATATCACATGAAAATCATAAATTTTGTAAAATTTTATGATGGATTAATTTAATTTATGATTGATGTTTGCAGATCATATACTATGAAGTGGAAATCTGCTCGCAGATCCAGGTTGCAGAGGTTGCAGGTAATGTAAAGTACCTTTAGTGATTTCTTCTATAATTGATGGATCATAAACTGTTTTTTGTTTTTTTTTTTTTTTTTCTAAAGGCTGAGTGTGATGCCTTTTTTCTAAGGGCTGGGTGTGAGGAGTTAGCTCAGCGTATCGAGACTTTGACGAAAGAAAGTGTCTCTCTCCGGTCAGAAATAAGTCGAATTAGAAGTGATAATGAGCAGCTATTCTCTGAGAACACTATTATGAAGGTAATGCAAATAGGTTCAGAGAGGCCTAGTACAATACCTTTGACGTTTGGAGATTTGTGTAAGACTAACATGTTTTTATCTACAGGAAAGACTTGGGGAACTACCTGCTGGCAGGAATGATCGTAATGACTCTTAACAGAATGGATAGACCGAAACTGGAATGATCGTAATGACTCTCAGCAGAATCGATAGACAGAAACGGTGCAGTTTCAACGCTGATATTTCATTCCTAATCTTTTCATTTCTAATCTGATTTATTTTTACTCATTCAATGTGGCATACCTTATCTTTTGTTTAAAAGTTACTCTCATCTTTAGTTATCTTTTGTCTTTTTTGTTTAAAAGTTAGGGTTCGCATTAAGGTTATCCCAAGATGTAAACATACTCACAAGTTTACAAATATTGAACCATATGTCTACTTTTTTTGGATTTCTGAAAATTTCTTCTTTATCTCACATAAACATAAACATTTTCATTCTGCTTTTCTTTACTGTGCAATCCATATTGTATAATTTGAAGTTATTTTTGCCTTTGAATTATATATTTTTATAAGTCATTTTTTTTAGAAAATAAAGTTTTGAATTCAACAATTTAAAAGTTATTTTGACTTTTAGATTATAGAATTTGAAAATATATTTTTTCAAAAAAGGATTTCAAGATTATATAATTTAAAAATCATTTTTAACTTTTAAATTACAGAATTTAAAAATCATAGACAGTTATAAAATTTAAAATAGTACAATTCAAAAATAAAAAAATTACTTTTAGATTGTAAAATTTGAAAATAATTTTATATTAAAATATGTTTTACAGATTTTGTAATCTAGAAACTTTTTGTGAAAAAAATTAATTTTTAAATTATATAATTTAAAAAATAAAATAAAATTTTTCATATTTAAGGGTGCGGAAAAAAATTATGGAGATGAAGGAAGAATTTACTTATATTCAATAAAGTTAATAAAAATAAAACACAATATTTTCTTAAAATATCTTTCATGCCCAGTCTTTTAAAATAATTTTTTTAAAAAAAGACTTTTAGGCTATGTTTGGATTAGAAGGTAGATTTGATTTAAGATAAAGTTGGGTCTTTTGGACTAAGAAAAAGATAATAAGATTTGAGTACAAAATTTATAAAAGTTTGTGAATGATGTGATGGATGTAATTGACAAAATAATTTTTTAATAGATAAAATTATAATTTAAATTAATTTAAAATTAGAAATTATTAATTTGTTGTTTGTGATTAATAATAATAATAATAATAATAATTATTATTTTAATTGCTAAAGTTATGAGATTATTATTTATTTTAAAATAAAAATTAAATTATTATTGTTAATAATAATATTATTATTTTATAAATTTATTTTTATTATTGTTATAATTTCAATTTTATTATTATTATTATTTAAATATTTTTATTATTACAATTATTATTTAAATATTTTTATTATTATAATTATTATTTATAATTTTATTATTATATTTAGTTTTTAATATTTTATTTTTATAATTGTCTTGTTTTATCATTATTTTATAAATTTATTGTTAATATCTTTTATAGATTTATTATTATAGTATATCATATAATTAAATTATTATTTTTATAAATTTATTTTGATTATTATTATAATTTTTAATTTTATTATTATTATTATTATTATTATTAATTTTATAATCTTATTAAAAACTATTATATTAATAAAGTAGTCTAGAGCAGTTTTGAAAGATTGACTCCTTTTTTTTTTATTATTCAAGATGAAGTGTAGATGAACGTAAATAAAACAGTTTGAGAACGGTCATATTTTATTTTTTATATTTTTTTATTATTGTGAAATGAGAACATAGGTAGTTCAGAACAGTTTTAAGATTGACTTATTCTCTTTTTTATTCTCTCTTTTTTATTATTATTTTAAAATAAAAAGAAACAGTTTTAAAACAGTTTCAATTTCTTTTTATGTATTTTCTTTTTATTTATTATTTTGTTTTCATTTTTATGTTATTTATTTATTTATTTGATTTTTCATTTATTTTCTTTATTATTTTTTATTTACTCTGCTTTGTTAACTGTTATTATTTTTTATGTTTTGTAAAAAAAATAGATAAATTCAAACTTCTTTTTATTTGTTTTATTATTTATTATTTTTAATGAAGTAATCAAGTGTATATATTTTTTTTATTTATTATTTTCTTATTTATTTTTTATTTTGATTATTCATTTAATTGTAAACATATTTTTTATTTTCTTAATTTAAATTTATTTACCCAAATGAAATCGGATGTTCACAGACTTTTAGTTATAAATTTCCAATTTAAAATATTTTATCTGAGACTAAGGTAAAGTTACTTTTAGTTGAAACTAAATTAAGGTTGAGATGAATATATATACTATTAAAATTAGTAAAAAATGACATGATTTTTTTTTTGTCAAAATTGACTTTAAGATGATAGATGTTGAGTTGAAATTATTTTTATTAAAACTGAGTTGAAGATACATGGGTCAAAATTAACTCACACAATACCCACAAAGAATAAAAAAAAAATCACTGCTAATAGTTTCAAAAGTTTACTCTCTTCTCTTCTATCAAGATATCAAACGTTGCCACTGCAACATTGATTTATAGACTAATTTTGTTCAAAAAAAAACTCACGTTTCTTGTTAACAAATGTTTGAGTAAATAACCCTTATTTATATATATATATA
>Ga0209489_107628_pt1 | contig 15841 bp, 14 predicted proteins | sample SiratrowhiteBW_FD_187527 | JGI IMG/M metagenome (GOLD analysis project Ga0209489, IMG submission 187527) | Root nodule microbial communities of legume samples collected from California, USA - Siratro white BW (SPAdes) (version 2) | ecosystem: Host-associated > Plants > Roots > Nodule | place... | reverse complement strand
ATGTTGACGGGAAGATTAAATGGAAAGCTTTTATATTTTCAAGTTCTATCTTCTCTTCATAAGGAAACATTTAAAAAATAAGTACTAAAGACGTGATTCAATTATGTCAACACCCAATTTCGTTCGGGTAAATAAAATTATTCCAAAATATAAAACAATATAAAATTAAAATAAAATGTGTGTTATTATTTAAATAAAAAAAAGATTTTTGGTTCCATTCTATTTTATGAATAAAGTTAAAATAAAATTCGTAAAAAAGGAAAAAAAAAAGTAAAGAAAATCAGTCTATTAAAAATTTGTTAAAAAAAAATAATAATAATAAAAATAAAATTGTCATTAAAGTGTTGTTATGTCACATCCTCTCTTTACTTGCGATGCCCATTAATGATACAAAAATTAATTGAAAATAAATTTAAAAAAATTTAGAAAGGCTAGAAATTATTGATCTGATTATTATTCTGATTAATTGCAAACGATTTTCTGCCTAATAGTGATTAAATGCTGATGATTTTCAATTAAATGCTGATTGTCTAATAATTGATGCATTTTCTTTTTGAATTGTTATGCTCATCCTTTTTATTTTACAGGCTCCATTTGGTTAATGTTCTAAAATAGTAATTAGATAATTTGTTTATTTTTCGAAAAATAAAAAAATAATGATAATAAATATATATTTCAAAATAATAATAATATTAAAATAAAATAAAAAAAAAGGTTTAATATCTATTTCTATTGTTGTGTTATTTAGGTTGCTTTCAATAAATGTAAAAATGGAAAAAACAATAAAAAAAATGAATTAAAAAAAATAATAATAAAATGTTTCAGCCACATTACCTCCAATATTTTCCATTTATTCCCCATATTCATTTATTTTCGAATTTGATTATATGTATGGGAGGTTATGATGCCATAACAGCAATAATGATACAATTCTGCCAATTTTTCAGTCTGTATTCGTCCTTGGGATTTAACAGTCAGTTGGTGTCTTAAGTGGGGATAATTAGAAATTAATAGATTTAAATCTGAATTAAAAGAGAATAATCAATTGGCAGTTCACAAATTATAATTAAGTGGGAATAATTAGGAATTAAGGGATTTAAATTTTGAATTAAGAGTGGGCTGACTAGAATTAGTATAAATATGCATAGTGAGCAAGTGGATAGACATGCGAAAAAGACGCGAAAAAAACATAGAGAGACAACAAGAATCACAGTGCTGAAAAATTAGTGGGCATCTAGAGTCATCGAAAGCAGGAGGAGAAAAAGTTCGAAGTTCTTGAAGTAGTGCTTCAACGGGTAAGTTCGGATCTATCGTTTTTTGTATATGTATATATAATTCTGATTGCTCATTTGATTCTTTATTGTTCTATAATTCAACCCTTATTACTTTGATTCGTGTTAAAACATGTTGTTTAAGGATCTTCAATCGATATATTTTAGTTGCTCACTTGATTCCTTTATCTCTTTATGTAATATGATTGTTTAAGAGTTTTTATAACATCTTGATATTCAACTCTTTTTGCTTTGATTTGTTTAAAAATAAATATAAAAAAATACAGGACCTTTTTTATTTCTCAAACAAAATATAAAATTTTCCTAAAAATTTAATGAATAATTAATTTTTCGGGAGAAAGTAAAAAAATAATAATAAAGTGATGTTGTTTTGTGAAACAATTTTCAAAAATCATAAAAAGGTAAAAATTTTCAGAAAAAAAAAGAAAGAAAGAAAAATGGAAAAGTTTCTAAACAACTTTAAAAATCATTGGAAAAATAAAATATTGTTCAAAAATAAAAAACTAAAAATTTTCAAAAAAAGGGTAAAGAATATAAAACATTACTTGATTTTTTTGGAAGAAATAAAAATATAAACCTAATAATAATGATAATAAGAAAATTGATAAAAACAATGTTTTGGGCTTAATATTTTTATTATATTTTATTTCCATGTCATTTACATTTATTATTTAAATCAATTATTTAGTTTTTATTCAATATTCTGTAAGAAAAAAAAAAAGAAATATATACTGAAGTTATGAACAAATGGTAGCGTGTGGTACTGGTGCTCCATGCCACATAAATAATGAATATCAAGTTTTATTTTATTTTAATTATGTTTATATGTATATTTGTATTCTTTTTTTCCTTAAATAAAAGCGAGTTAGGTAGAAGAATTAAAAGAAAAAAATATTTTATTAACAAACTTTTTAAAAAAAAAATAAAAATATTATATTCCAATTAATTTCAAAAGTAATTAAATAATAATAATAAACAAAGCATTTTAAAAAAATAATAAAAATATTTAATTTCAATGAAAAAAAACGAAAAAAAGTTTTAAAAATTAAAAAAATAACCAGATATCAAATATCACCAAACAAAATTCTACGTGTACCCTGATTTTCTATTATGTATAGAGATACGTAAGACCAAGGTCAAGCCTTGTCGGGTCCAAATAAATAAAAAATATATATGTTTGTTTGTTTTATTTTTGTTTGTTACTTTTATCCGCCTAATTATTATTTATTATTATGATTTTTATAAGCATGTTTTCTTGTTTGTTTTGTTTTGTTATATATTTGTTTGTTTTGTCTTTAGTCTCATTATCGTTACTATTTGGGAAAAATGATATTTTTTAAAACCACACTTATTTTTATTCATTTGATTAAGGGTACCGTCTTAGGACGGGCGTTGTGGGGTGCTAATACCTTCCCCACACGTAACCGACTCCCGAATTTTTGAATCTGGTTTGTAGACATTTTTATTTGGTTTTTCTATGGTTTTCCATAATAAACTATGGTGACGACCCAAATCTCTATTTAATATTTTTAAAAAATTATTTTTTGATCGTCCCGTCGTGATCCCGGTTGCGACAGACACCATTCAACTCATCCAACAGTTCATCCACAATGGATATAGGGAAGCTGTCTTTGACAGTAATTGCATTCAGATCGCGATAATCCATACAGAAGCGCCATGTTCCATCTTTCTTCTTAACTAAAAGAATAGGAGAAGAAAATGGATTGTACTAGGGGTTATAATACCTTCTTTGAGCATTTCAGCAACCATCTTCTCAATTTGGGCTTTGTGACTGTGGGGGTATCTGTACGGTTTCACTTTCACTAGTTGGCTTCCGAAAATGAGTGAGATAACATGGTTCTGATGACGATCAGGTGGCAGACCTGAAGGCTTTTCAAACACCTCCTTGTAGATGTGTAAGATCACTGCTAAATCAGGTGGAATATCCTAGGGAAAGGTGGGAGTTACATCTGATGAATCATATAAAGCGTGAACTTGAATGGTAAATAACTCACCTATGACATGTATGTGAAATAATCTTTTAATGTGATTATACTATGCTGGTGTAGGTAAAGTGGTTTTCTTCCCATGCAAGGTTATAAACACCCCTGCCGAATAAAACTTCAATTGCATATTACTATAGCCAAAAATATGTGGACCCAATGTTGCTAGCCGTGAAGCCCCCAAGACAAGATCAACACCCGTGACAGGCAAGAGATAGACTGGTAGTGTTAGTTTATGATCCTACACCAAAACTGAGACTGCGTTCACTAATCCCTCCACCTGAAGTGCATTTCCATTGCCAACCAAGACCTGAAAACTAGAAATAGGTTCCACGGGCCGCTTCAAGTGTTGTGCAATGCAAGGCTACAAAAAATTGTCAGAGCTACCACTATCTAGCAAGATTTGCACCGTGAGGCCATTGGTGGACCCATGGAATCTCATAGTACCAAGTCCAGTGGAGCCTTTTAAAGCATTATATGACAAGTGATGTTTGAGTGCACTGTCTGTAGTCTCCTCAATATCTTCTATAGAAGTAATAGGAAAGTCTTGGTCAGGACAATGATCCTCGACATCGGCAGAACAAAGGAGCAGATATTGTTTATTGGGACATTTATGTGTAGGTGTAAACTTATCATCACAAGTGTAACACAAGCCTTTTTCACGTTAGAGTTGCATTTCCAATCGGGAGATTCATCTGATATTGTGTGTTCTATGATGGAGAAGCTCCTAGGTGCTCTAGCTTCTTGCGCAAGCTTCAATGGATGTAGCGCTTGTGGAAGCCTTGTTGCATCAAATAAATGGCATGGAAGGAGCTTCTTATTGAGCAATGTGTGATGGAAGAGGAACCGTGGAGGAAGCAGACGTATGGAAGAAGCGTGGTGGTTATGGTGAAGTAGGTGGTGAAAGCCTTGAAGGAGCTTCTAGCTTCTAGAAGAAGAAACTTAATGTGAGACTTGAGGCAATGTGCTGAAAATTTGGCAGCATTCTATTACTCAAATCAAGTCTACATTGGAGGTTCCTAAACCTCTTATTTATAAAAGAAAGGATGAGCTACTTAGCTTCCCATGCAAGCTATCTAGGTAGGGTATGGGAGAAGCTAGGTCTAGAAACCCTAAGCTTCTAACCTAGCTTATATGACAAGCTTCCCAAACCTAGCTTGCCCTCCAAGGCTCTCACAAGGTGGTGACAAGTGGCACAAGGAGAGAGCTCCTTGTGCTACTTGGACTCCTTGATCAAGCCCAACATTATTTATGGACCTCAAGGCCCAAACTTACACTACATGGCCTAAAAATACAAGGTCCAAAGTTATTCTACTTGGCCCAAATACAAAGCCCAAATTATTCTGAACTATTCCAAACAATTTATACAAATTAGAAGACTTCTCCTTAATACTTTATTTTCTCCAAAGGGATTTCTTCATGTTTGTATTTGGGCTCGAACAACTCATTAAAAGCCCAAATAGGATGAGATGGGCCCAATCTTCTGGAAAGCTCTTAATTCTTCCTCTGGCTCTTTGTCCTCTTTATTCCTTGATTAATGTCGTTGGGGCGTACTCCATCATTCTAGGAGGTGGTGGGTTTAGTTTTGGAATGGGTGGGGAAGGAGGCCAGGGAAGGTATTTGGTTTTTGATGGGTGGTGATAGGTTTGGTGGAGTGTGAAGTACCAGTATTGATATGCTTGTCTTCAAACAATTTGGCTAGGGATACCACCTTTAATAACAAATGGAGGCTTTGAGATAAGACATCTCTATGAATCTCCATCTTTAACCAACTAATGAAACAGTCCAGCAATGCATATGTTGTGATTCCCATGGTTCTGTTTGCCAGCACTGTGAACTGTGTATAGTATTCTGCCACTGAAGTATTTTGGTTTAGCTTAAAGAGCATAAAACAAGGGCATTCAAATGGGGAAGGACCAAACTCCACCTCCAAGACTAGTGTGAAACTTTGCCAAGAGGAAAACAGGTTGTTTTTCCGCATCATCTGAAACCACGGGACGACCTCTTTCTCAAGGTGGATGGCGACTATCGTCAAGCGTTGTAAATCCGGTGTGGCATAGTAGTCAAAAAATTGTTCTGCTTGAAAGACCCACTGAAACACATTCGAGCCATCAAACTTCGAAAAATCCAGCTTAACATTGCGAACTTGGAATGGTGGTGTGTGTGAGCTAGTCCGGTCAGTGTCAACGTTTAACCAGCGGTAGTGTTCCTAGTCAGAAGTTCCTGCATAGCAGCTTCCAAGTGCTTAAACAGGACTCATAATCAGCATTGCGTTTCTCCATGAGCTCTAAGATCTTCTTGACATCGTTTCCGAGCTTCTTTAGTCTGGTATTTTCTGCCATTGTTTCAATGAAAGCACCAATGTTATATCTCACTCACAAACCGAGATAAAAAAAAGGAATATGTATAGTATTATTGAAACAAAACACTAGAGGTCACGAAAGTTTCATATAAGAAAATAAAACATCCACTGACAGAGTGAATGTGTATAGATATTCTAGAAAGAAGAAAATTTCCCTACGGGACCAAGAGGGAGACAATCATCTAAATATTCCACACCCCTCTACTCACAAGTCTGCTCTCTTAAAACAACCTCACCACACGAAATCTTCCAGATTCTGATTTGGTGTCTTCTTGCGCCCACTTTTTCTGTTTGTAATATTTGTCATGTATTCATCCGTAGATCCACGTTTCCATTTTTCAGTTTTACCCTGTCCTTATCTGCTACTTTTGTAATTTACCCTTTTACCCCATAACACCATGGTTTATAGCCCTTCTTGACGATTCATCCGGCACCCTCTCGGTTACATTGGTTCGAGATATACTCCCCGTTCTGTAGTACAAAATTAGTTTCAGATATTTCGAGGAACCTGAACCCTTCTACACAAAACTATACAATTATATTTTTTCAGCAACTACTAACAAGATCCCTTATTAATAGTCTCTATTCAACTAACTGACAGCTAACTGCATTAATTCACTTTGTTCTATCTATCAATAAGTTATGCTGATGTTCTTTTTTTCATCCTTGTCTTTTGATTTTATATATATATATATATATATAATATTTTTAGCATCGTTTTACTTTGATATTGTTTTCTTGGCATCTTTCTCTCAAGAGTCTGTTCTCAGTTGCTGTAATATGCATAATGACATTATCTAATAGCAATAATTGGGAAAGAGATCGTTACTAACAAAATGAACATACACATTGTCCAAGCTTTTCCATATTTCTTGTTCCATGAACAGGTTAAACATTAGAAGAGTATTGATATAAACTAGATATTTTCCAACAATAATTCAAGGAAAACATTGGTATATGTCCAACCAAAGCTACCAAAGATGATGTGGACTACAATCAATGATGACAATGGAACATAGTAGGACATTGCTACACCAAGAAACAACATTTGTGGTTGCGTAAATTTCACTTTGCATCTTCCATGTCATCTTCAGTTTTCCAAACAACATCCTCCAAGCACGTTGAAAGCTTGTTGTAGAACTGCATAGTGTCAAACAGGGTGTTAAAACACACCGTTCTGAATGTTACAACCCAAAAGCTTGCTGCTACGGTTTGATCAGCACTCAGGTTACATAATGTCGGAGATTACAAATATTACTTGTAATAGTGTTTCACTAAGATCACATTTCAGAATTACTCTTTCTAAAGATACAGAAAAGAGGCAACAGAGGGTAAAATGGTTGTCATAACTCATGTTTAGTTTGATTACATGAAGGGGAGACTATTTTGTTCAACATCAGAAAACATACGAAGGTTTCAAAAGTTCACAACAGAAGAATTATATTTAAAATGTAGGAATCAGATACTCAGAAATCAATCCAATGAGAAGTGAGACAAGGATACCTTAAGGAACTCTAATGTATCACCTTTAGCTTTATTAATCTTAACCACGTGAAGAGAAGGTGCCACTTGAAATATCTGATTAAAATGTTAAGAGTACATCAATATTCAATATTATGAGAAATGAGGCTCTGCATCACCCTAAAATAGCAACAATGTACCTCTGTGGCAACATTGAGGTTTCCCTTCCTTCCAGCTTTCACATTTTTAAGCTTCATCTGTGGATGATTATTTCTTAGTTAAAGATAATTAACATTAGCTATGGAATTAACTGAGTGCACTTACATAATAAGTTGCACAAGCTTGGCTTACCTTGAAATTTTGCTTCTGCACATCAAAACCAAGAGGTTTTGCAGCTTCTTCAATCTTGTTGATTATCTCATTGGCAGGGCATTTTGAGGTGAACCTTATTTCTCTTTTAAATCCCTGTAACCAATAACTTCAGATTAACAATCCGCACATTACCTTAAAGTAAGAAACCTCATAAATTAGGCATTGCAAACCAAAAGTTCTCATCCAAACCAGGTTTTAATAAAGTTAACTAGGTGGTGTTTGGGCCAACTTTAGGAGTTTTAGATTTATTTGTTTGGGCATTTTTATATAAAAACTCCTTTTAAACCAAAAGCTCTGTTTCACTGTCCTGTTCCAATTAATTCAGGATGAGAAACAGCGCAAGACCAGGATATGCAGCTTATTTGTAGTAGTTGATCCAATTAGCATTTTCTTTTTCAAAAAAGCTACTACCCCCACCCTCCTTTTCAAAATTAATATCCTTAATTTTTTTAAGAATTTTTCTCCAAATGTTTTGCTATAGTCCTCTTAAGAAAAGGAAAAATTACAAGGCTAAAAAGAACCAGCTTCTCCTTAATCCAGTATGTTGAAATTTACATAACTTAGTAGCAGTTCATGTTTTCCCATATTCTGTAACTATAAATCCTAAATAAAAGGTCAAATATTTCACACTATGTAAACGGTGTTATAAATAATAAATAATATAAGATAATTATTGAGAGTACCTGAGTGTAATGCCTGCACACTTGATCTCTTATTTATAGCTTGATTATAGTTAATCAATGGAGTACTTAAGGGGTAATTAGGAGGTAAACAGATGCTAATTTGCATCCCAATAATCACCGACTAACTTGTAGCCTGATCACTGTTAAATCAACATAACTATTGTTGACTATATATTCTAACATAAATGATGATTTTACTATTATAGTAAATAAAAACCTGAATATCCAATGAGACATGCCTGTGGGGCTACACTCATTTCCTTGGTATCTGGAAATCCTTTCCACATCTCAACCAGATTCCTGGTGGACGAGAATTGGAGAGAAAAACAATGGATGCTAAAGATTCATCATTATAATAAAAACAATTCCTATCACATGAAGTTAAAAACCTGGTCTACGTCAAACAAGTTTTCTAGGTTCAGCCCTTTGGACAAGGATATCAATTCAAATGCATTCATAGGTGTTGGCTGATCTTCCTCCTCTCTTACATTGTGCACCTGCATTTTTTTAGAAAATCCTTAATATGAAACTACTGCTCTATGCGCAATATCACAAACCAATACCAAAATCATACAGGTCATCTGCAACATACTTCATAGTCATCAGTGTTGTTCTCCTTTGTCTCCTCGAAAACTGGAAGTTTATAGTCTTTTTTAAACCATTCATCACGCAAAACCTCCGGTACAGTAATACGCTGCCATACAGTTATAGAAAATCAGAAATCCAGTCTAAAATCTAACTACGAATGAATCAATAAAAGGAACAATGAAACTAGTTTGATCATTAGTTATCAGTTTCTTTTAAATATTTGCGGTTAATAAAACATAAGAAGATTCCAATAAGTGAAACATAGTTTATCGATGAAATGACATAGCCAACTTAGTTTGAAAAGTTACAAATGTTACAAACTGTTGAAACTTTTCAAACTGTCCAGAGCTATGCCATTTGACTAAGAGGTTTCATTTGCATCTTACAGTCACGGGGTTGGGATTCAAGATTCTAGTTATCAATTTCCTCGCACTAAAAGAAAGCCAAGGGGGGCAAGTAAATTCAGCAGCTGAAATCTGCAAACCAAGAAATGAAAATAATAAACACAAAATATACAGGACAATAATAAAGTTATGCAAAAACACAGAAGTGCTTACTTTTTTATACAGGTTCAAAATATTAGTGTCGTCAAAAGGCAAGTAACCTGAAAGCAATACAAAGAGAATCACACCACATGACCACAAATCTGCTGCTGCCCCATCATAGCCTCCATCATTAAGGACCTACTAAACAAGAATATATGATTACATTACAGGATTGATTTTAAATGTAGAAAATTTTGTATTTTGCATATAATTTGTCTGCACCTCAGGAGCAACATAATTTGGAGTTCCACATGTTGTATGGAGCAGTCCATCATCCTGTCAAAAGAGCCAGTTTGACATTCATATTCAAATTCAAAACATTTGGATATTATGCGATAGAAAGACCAGTTACTTGGACAGGATCTGACACAACTTTGGTTGCAGAAAAGTAGAAATCTAATGTGCTAGTCTTTTGAAATTCAAATTTTCAAGACTAAGTTCCCTACCAATATATTGAAACTTTTTTGATTTTATATGTCAATTATATTTTAGTTTTGTTACCCAAACATGCAGAAAAAGCAAGTTTAGTCCTTGTGTTGTGTCACTAATGCGTTCCAAATTAACTTACAATTGCTAAGGTCAGGCTGAATTTACTTTTCTTCCCAATATTGAGGACTAAGTTAACCAATGGTGCAAATTTTAAATTGCAAAATGATGTTTTACTCAAATTTAATAGAGAAGGCAACGAATCATTCTTACCCTGACTTGTTGGGAAAGTGCACTCAATCCAAAATCAGAAATTTTAAGGTTCCCAGAAGCATCTAATAGCAAGTTCTCTAGCTGCAGAACAAAGTTATATGAATAGCAACGAAACAAAAGTATTTTTTATCTTCTTTAGTCAATAGAAAATAAATTGAGGAATCAGCATATTGTGAATAGGATGAAAGGGCTTTACTTTCAGGTCTCTGTGGTAGACACCCCTGCTATGGCAATAGTCAACAGCATTTATAAGCTGCTGGAAATATCTGCGTGCTTCCTTTTCTCTCATCCGTCCACTGTTTAACTTCACAAGAAAAAAATACAGTTAAACATTTAACAAACACTTTTTCCGCTTCAACATAATCCTAACTTAGGGATTAAGACACACAACACCCTTTTGCATTCAACTGATACCAGTGGGGATGGAAGGAATGAACAAGCACGAAATAGGTAGAACACAACTATAGAATCATAAGCTAAATGAAGTGAGAGAACCAGAAAAGTAATCTAGTATGTATCCACTTTATACTTTCCTAATCAAGTTCCAGAATCAATCGTAAACGAAAGAAAATTATAACCAAATAGGATATAAGAAAAAATTATCTACTCACAATTTTATGAAAAAGCTCTCCCCCAGTCACAAACTCTAAAATAATATATATTTTTGTCTTGCTCCCCATGACCTGCAAATGAAATATGAAATCTTGCATGATGAACTTTAAGAAATGAATTTAGTGCATACGGATTTATTTGATAATTAATTTGGTAATTTGTTAATTTGTTTCGCATGATGCAGTTGAAGAAATTAATTTAGTGCAGAAGGATTTGTTAAATTATTAATTTGGTATTTTGTTGCGCGCCTAAGAATTCTTATCTTTGTTCTTTGACTCTAATGGAATGTGTACAAATCACTTTTGTAGGTATTCAAGCCAGCAGTGGCAAGGATGACGTCAATTAAGTGCTTAATTGATCAGAAGGATAATCATGCTTATGGGATAGAAAGTTCGCCAGTAGGGTGAAGAAAAATGGAAACAAGAAAGCAAAACTGAGATGAGATTTCCTTTTGTTAGATGGGGTGAATAAACATATTTAGAACCTCAAGTGAAAAGAGGTTATTTTTAACATTTAGAAAACTTTTATAATCATTTGACTTCAAATATTGTTTCATGACACTTTGACAAATTTCTTGAATGGTAAGCTAAATCCTCAGTCAAACAGACTGTTTTTAAGTTCTATGCCCAAACACTGGTTTTAGAAACGATTAAATGCAATGAAGGATCAAAACATAGGCCAGTAAATTGAGTTCATAACAGAGTCGATAAATAAATTGTCAAAAAGTGAGAGACAAGATGTTGGTTGAGCGTGTAGTATTAGAGAGAGAGAGAGACCTCATGTAGTTGAACAACATTTGGATGCTTGATCAACTTCATTGTGGCAATTTCTCGCTGGATCTGCAAAAATACATGAAGAAAACATATTAGAGATTTGACTTTGTCTTGTAAGGCTCTACAACAACTTCATTACAAAAGATGTATTTGAAATCTGAAACCTAAATGGCTACTAAGACTAAGCTTAGTCATGAACCAATTAGGCATAAAAGTCTATGCCTTGATAGTAGATGGGAAGGTAGAACAAGAGTGTAATGTCAAAGAAAATTTGTTGAACTACCTGCTGAGCCAGCATATACTTGAGGACCTTCTCCTTGTCAAGAATCTTAAGAGCCACAGGCTCCCCAGTCTCAGAGTTCTTAGCAAATTTCACCTTTGCAAATGTTCCCTCCCCAATGGTCCTCCCTACCTCATATTTCCCTACTCGCCGCTTAATTTTCTGCCCATTCATCCTCTATGATGGTTGAACTTTATTACAATTTCTGCCAAGCTATGAAGTATCTACCTGAAAAGCACATCACAATCAGTTCCTAAGCAAACTTTAACAACAGTTAAGCTTTTACCAAATGGTAAAAAAAAAGTCTCATTCTTTGATGAGTGGTTAGAAAATCCCGTTAGTCCCTATGGTTTCCAAAACACTAAAGCTGAAGTGTTAGATGCAATGCAACTTAGCCACTGACTCCTCAAATTTTTTTTTTTTTTTTTCAAAACCCTCAAGATTTTATCTTTCCCCACTTTAGAACGGTGCAGGATCAATTGCAAAACCAAACCCCAGAAAAAACATTTTTTAACTAGTTAATGCCGAAATACACCAGAAAGAGATCAAAGGGAACCGTGTTTCCAACTGTAAAGAAGCCATAAGATCTTACAGCAACCAAGCCTTGCCGTTAAAACTAGTCAAAACCAGAATTCAGCTGGAATGGGCAAATCAACACAACAGTACTTCAAAAGAATATAAATTCGGAGACTACATTTGTGATAAAATAATCAAAATCATAAAGAAAATAATTGCCAAAACCAGAGATTCTCCAGCATTTCAGGATCCAATAATTGTAGAAACACCTCATGCTGATGCATGACTCAAATCATTCAACAATAGAACAAGGGCACTTTCAATAGAGGCAACACCCTACCCGTTTCCCAGCACAACTGGACATCAAATCCCAGAAACCAGAAAAACAAGATAAAACCAAACTAGTGTTTGATTTGCATTCACAGATATATAAAAGAAAATGGAGAAAAGAAACAAAAGCTCATAAAAAAGTCACCTTAGAGAAAAGGAAGGGAAGAAACAAAAAGGGACCACTTTTTTTTATGAAGCAAAACGCATGCTGAGAATGAAACAACAAAACATAGAATCAAGATCAAGTTTTCAAATTTCAAGTACTAGCACACAAGCTCTTCAAAGGGCAATATTCCAAATTTACACAATAAAAGCTTGAGTCTAATATCATAGATACATACGAGTGGTTGTGGTTATGAGAAAGAAAGAAAAAGTGTTCACATACTTGAATTTGATATAGTATAAGATGTGTATGCAAAGGGAGAGGGTGACAAACGCTAATTATATATATATATATACTCTATATATATATATATATATATATATATATATATATATTGTAACACTCATTAAATTATTGACATCCATGCAACAAGACAATTGTTTTCCTCATGTACCTAATATGTTTTGTTGTCTTTTGACCATAAAATATTTTTTTTACAAGTTGTATGATTCATTCTCAAATCAGAATGGTGGTTAAATAAAAGTTCTAGAATAATTTTTTTTTAATATTGTAAATAAAATTAGTGAAGCTATAATCATGCAATGGTATTATGTGCGTAATGTTTTGGTTCACTAAATTCATTTTCACCAAAAGGAAAGAAAAAAAAAAATGGTCAATAGTTGTTGACACCGACAACTAGGAGAATATTATGATAAATGACATTATTATTTTTCATGTGATTGTTTCTGGGATCTGTCCATTTGGGTGGGCATGAAGTCACGCGAACCTAACTTTCCGTTTATGTAATTTTCCTACGCAGAAAATAAAAATAAAAAAAGAAGTTCTGAGGTGAGTCGTTTTCAGCGGACTTGATGCACATAAGGAATGTTTGTTTGGCTGGAATTAGCAATTGTCTTTTTTGGTAATTGTGTTTTTTTATAATTAGCTGTCGATTCAAGTCAAATAGTAGTTTTCAGTAGTTACCATGCAAATCGTAAACAAGATCGATTAACAAATTTAGGTAAGAGTTTTCTTGAATATTTTTCGTTAGACAGCATTTTCTGAACTTATAAAGTTTAACAGATTGTGTGTTTTTTTTTTAACTTGTTTTTCAATCTGAAATATATTAATTAGTTAATTTTTTAAAGACTATTATTTTAAATTTTAAATTCGATTTTTATAAGAAAAATTTGATTGTTCAATTTGTCTCGTCTTTAACATAAGAACTTTTAAAGTTCATAAACTAGCTTATCATATGATCATTCTAAAGAAGTTGGCATTTTAAGTTGTGTTTTGAATAAAAGTAATTTTTAGACTAAAATAATTTTAACGAGAATAATATTAGAATATTACATTAATTGATATGAAAATTTATTTATTTTAATTTATAATTAACTTTTACAGAAAATTTTGACTGAATATGTTTAAGGTTATTTTAAAATAAGAGAAAAAATAAAATAGATTTGATTGAAAAATACTAAAAAAAAAGCAAAGTAGTAAAATGAAAAATTATATAATTTATCTCGTTATTTTAAAATTTGTTTTTATTTTTCATTATATCCAAACTCTAGATTAATTTTATCTACCATTTCTTTTAAACTTCTACCTATAAAAAAATCTATCTATTTTTATTGGGTTGAAGCGAGTAAGATATTTGAAGAATTGAGATGTTGAATCCGAACTTGTTCACTTGATAAATGATCCATTCTAAATGATCCATTCTAAATGATCCATTCTGAGTATGCAAAACTTCCAAGAATCGAAATGAAGGTCCACCTATGATAATACTTCAATGCTCAAGTCAATAGGGATGAATTATTCTAAATGAGTTCATAGATAAATGATAGATTCTCATATGGAAATACTCCCTGTGTTAAGATGTGTATATATGCCTGTGAAAACAATCCGAAAGTAACTGACCGAGCAGTTACTAAATAGTTGCAAGCAGATCCCGAGATTAGGAGAAAGATAAGTTACTGGCTTCCTAGATTTTAGGATTGAGTGTCAACTAATCCGAATTGGGTAATGACTAACCTGAGAACTTCGGGTGATGATTGTTCATAAGCCCCCAAGCTCCGAGTCATGAGCCCCTATACGAATGTTTTGAAATAATATTTGTTGAGACCGAGTATGAATGTTTTGAAATAATATTTGTTGAGACCGAGTACCTTTTAGTAGTCGGATTGTAACTCGCACCACTGAGCTCAGGAAAACTCCGTCCGAGATATAACTCATGTTACTGAGTTCGACTAGAGCGATTAAAATACTGACAAGGTATTAATGAGAGGTTTTTCTCTGATCATTCCTCTGATTTTTCCCTTCTCGAGGTGGTAGGTGGAGTTTTTCTTGTCGGCTATTGTCACTTCGACATGACCCATGGTCGGTAGTCTATACCATACCTACGTGACATTTTCTTATTGAGCGACTGAAGCCACGTAGCCCTAAGGGAGATGGAACACGAGGCGCTCGAAACGTTGTGTTTTGAGTTTTGTATTCTCAAACTTCATTCTCTCGTTAGGTATATCCTTCGTCGTTCAAACTTTATTATTTATTATGCCATTTCCTTGAACCTTAACCTCTCTTATTCAATTGCGAATTGCGCGTTCTTAGCTCCGGTGTTTCTCTTGTTTGAATCTTGGTTTCTGCTTCTCTTTTCTTGGTAAGTCCTTGCACTATGTCTTCTCCTCTTTCAATTTTTGGTTCTGGTTCTGGTAGGGTTCCACTCTTAGAAAGAGAGGTTCGACCGATCGAAGATCCTTCTCACTCTTCTTCTAAAACTGAGTCTGACAATGCTATTAGACAGCCTGTTCTTAATGTTCCTCCCGTTCGAAGGTTCTAGCACAGAAAGACCTCTTGCACTAGGTCTACCTTCTTCCAAACTTGCCTTGCGGCGGCAAGAAAGAAGGGTAAGGCTATAGCCAAACCTTCAAAGCGTCAGGCCGAACTCCCTCCTGAGGAAGGGCTCCTTCCAAGAAAGGCAAGGGGAGAAAAACCTGTCCTCCACCCCCTAATTTTGCATATACTTGGGTGAGAGGAGATGTTCATAAATTTTCTTCTATCTGTATTGGCTCCTACCTCAGAGAGCATGTGAAGTTATATGATATTTGTATCACAGAGTTTGCTTCATATGTAGATATACGTAGTCCTCAGAGAGCATGTGAAGTTATATGATATTTGTATCACCGAGTTTGCTTCATATGTAGATATACGTAGTCCTCAGAG
>Ga0209489_107626_pt1 | contig 15844 bp, 6 predicted proteins | sample SiratrowhiteBW_FD_187527 | JGI IMG/M metagenome (GOLD analysis project Ga0209489, IMG submission 187527) | Root nodule microbial communities of legume samples collected from California, USA - Siratro white BW (SPAdes) (version 2) | ecosystem: Host-associated > Plants > Roots > Nodule | place: USA... | reverse complement strand
TATATATATATATATATATATAGATATATAGATATAGATATTTTAGATATGGGTTGTTGTGTGGGTTCAAAGGGTTGATAAAAGAAAGTATTGGACAAAAGTGATCTTTGAAATCTAGATTGGGATAAAAGGGCATAGAAGAAAATCATTGCATAGAAAAAAAATATATTTAGAATTTTGAATCTAGCATCTACAAGAAAACAATTACACGTACAAATGTTTGTTGAAGGGTGTCATATTTTTACAATTTTTCTTTGGTTATTTGGTTTTGTGATGATTATCTAGTGTTTATTTGTATAGCTGATTAATACAATATAACAATCGAGTCTTACTTTTTCTTATCGGTTTCTTCTTCTTTAATGTAAATGGGTTACTTGTTTTTATCTTTCTCTTATTTAGTGTATATAAGTTTGACACCCCCTTTACCAATGACCATTTATATACATTTCTTCTTATTGCTGATAATTTGTTTTCTTTTAAAAAGGTAAATAAGTTACCACTATATTCTGGAATCTTCCATTAAAGAGCTAAAAATAAGAAACTTAATATAGAACATAAAAATTAATTTTACATTAATAACTCAATACAATGTAAATCTTACATTAAATAACGATAAAAATTGTACAAAAATAATAAAATATCGTGTAATTTAAAATAACTTAACTTCATCCAATACAATCTTTGACCCACGGGCCTAGATTTCGCCATTTAATGGGATGTATTATTGAGCATTCTATATAATACCTTAGTTTTCATCACCTCGATTTCCATGAATGTGGCATATTGACGTAAGTAATTTAACATCATAAAAATTATTCTTAGAGTTTTAGTTTATTTAAGAGCATATGTACGCGATTTCTTACACGAGAAAGTCTTTTGGCCTAGTTTTAGATATCATGTCATGTTCATAGAAAAGAAAAGAAAAGGACAATTCTTCACCACCTACCATTTATTTGTCCATATATGAAGAGAGAATTGGAGCAAGACTTTCAATATGGTACGCCAGAATGTGAAAGTCTCTTCTACGCTATTGCATTCATATGGTACGTGAAATTTTCTACCGTCAAATACTACCATATTTACCAAAACATGTCAATAACTACTTGTCAACAAGAGCACTCAATGCATTAGAATATACCTATTTAGATTTTTTTTTTTCACAAATAATTGACAAAACTTTAGTTCACTATATATAAAAATTCTATTATTTAGACATGAAAAAGATTAACACCGATTTTAAAATTTACAAATAATTTTTTATCCTTTTTCTATACACTTATAATATGCCTCAAAATGAAGAGATATACCTAATTATTGTCCCACTTTGATGTCAACCAAAATATTTTTGTTAAGACATCTCTGTCTAGTTTGCATAAATCATGACTAATTCTTCTACGCTCTTGAAAAATAAATACATTTCTCTAGTTTTATCTGAAATTTTAATTTTACATAAATACTTTTTTCTGCTGAAATATTGTTTTCTCAGTATGGGTCCCATAGGCTTTCTCGTGCCTACAATTAAGAAATTTCAAGAGAAATTAAAAATTATATGAAGAGGAATATTATGCATGCAAACCAAAAATATAAAAAAGAATATCCTATAGCTAGATTCCTCACATAACGAAATAATAGCATAGGTTCCCCATATGATTATCTGGAAATTCGTGTGTCAGTAAGTTATGCAGTAGCAATTATAAGATTAGCTGGAATTGTTCAATTATTTTTTCTTTTATATTTTTAATATTATTAGGATTAATCGAGATACTGGATCCATATTCTTGGTCTTAATTTGCAGAAGAATGGAAATGGGTGGGAAATAGTACTTACAAATCAGTGTTTTAATCCTGTGGTCAAGATGTAAAGTCTGATTTAGTCTAGGATATTGTATATAGTTGGACCGCTGCAGTACATTTTGTACTATACTATATTAATTAACTAATCATTTGCTTATTAAATGTGAAAAGAAAAATGGTCCCAATTGTGCATTGCCGTCAATTTAGCTTGATGTAAATGAGTGTTCACACTAATTTGAGGTGTGAAGTGAGTATTAAAAAAACATTGTCAACACCTACAATAATTTTATAAATTATCTTAGGGAATCACCAATCAAATAATAAGCAAATTCACAACCATCAAGATGCACACACTAGTTTCTCTTGACTTCAGATCTTGGCGTGCATGGCTTCGCAAGAACCCTTCTATCGCTTCTTGTGTTCTATGTTGTTTTGGTAAAAAATAATGCTTAGGGTCACACTTAACACTTCATATATTTCATAGCGTTTTAAGTGATTAATAGTTGAACTTTTTAATTGAAATTGAGCCATTCAAGATACCATTTTTCATTTACTTTTTATGCAATCATTAATCTTATTGAGTTAATATTTTCACTATAAACATTTTTAAAGGAGAAGGTTAATAATTATAGATTTTGCGTTCACTGCAAATAAGATAAATTTTCACTATATAATTGAAATAATTTTTACCTTATAAATTAATTTTTTAAGTATAAGTTAGACTTAAACTTATTTTTTAATGTGATATTAAAATATTTTTTAACAAAGTTTAATGAACATATTATGTCATATACTATCAAGTCAATTTATAATATATAAGTGTAAACAATTTTTATCTTATAAATCGAATTTTATAAGATTAAGTTAAATTTAAACTCACTTTTTTATATTAATCATAAGTACGAGAGATTTAGATTCAATGAACTATGAATAAACTTGTATAAAGGATATGATATTAATTCTAACTTAAAAATATTAAGACAATAAATTTATAAGTTTTTTTTTTATATATAGCTGATCTGGTTCATCTCCACTTAATTTCATATTTTTACGATCTTTTCCTTAAATATTGAAATATTATAATAATATCAATTCAAACAAAGAAAGTATTACAATTATTTTTCTTTTTCGTTCATGTTATTATTATTGCGTTTCGTTGTTTTATTATTTGAATCCCGACATTAATATTACACCAAACTAAATCTAGTTTAAATACCAATTATTATTTTGTATATTGATGGGTAAATGGCTACTAAATTTTTTTCCCACAACTTATTTTGTTTAGTTCATTCAATCAAGCCAGGTCTTTTTGATCCTCTTTGAGTAGCATGAAGCTCTAGTTGAAAGAATCATTTCAATATTGTTTTAGCGTCTATAAACCTCATAAAATATAAGAGTAAAAGAAGCAACTACAGCGTAATGAGATGAAGTAGTATACTTGTGGATTTTGACTCAATCTAACATGTATAAATTAGTGAAGGGAAAACCTGAAAGTTAAGAACAAATTGCTAAATAAGTTTTATATAATCAACGAATGGGAAGGTGCAAATAGTTGTGTTTTTTTTTCTGTATAAGACAAGAAGATTAACTCCGTCGTGTTTGAAAATGGAAACAGATATTTTAAGCCGTCATGCAGAAGGTCTTTGGTAAATCCATGCAGTAACGAAGATGCATGCAATTTGCAAAGACCTTGACCTTCATGGGATTGGTACGAGTTTTGTGCCGAATTGACTTGACCAAGCTATAAATAGCCATGTCCATATGCATGTCTTTAAGAGTTGACTGATTTTTAAATTCTGAATCCATGTCACGTTATAGTTCATACTACATGATCAATCTCTACGTGGCTTCATCTCATCCTCAAAATCATTTAGGAGTTGACCTCATTTGCTGCTTGATATGAATCCCTCCATTAAAATACCCAGTCCCTTTTGTTGAAGAAACAAAAAGAAAAGATCAAATATCCACGCAAGGAAGCAAAGAGATTTGCATAGATTTTTTTAATTCATGTATGACTTTAAAAGTAAACACTGCATGCATGATGACACAGGGTTTTGTTTAATATACATTATCTTAGTTTCTGAATTTTAGAAAATATATATATATATATATATATATATATATATATATATATATATATATATATATATTTTATTTCTCAGCACTCAGCAAGTTACATTTATTGCTGACATAGATAAAATAAAATAAAATCCATTTCAACCTTAACAAGTAAAACTAAAATAATATTTTTTAGTTTTGTTTAAATTTTTTTTAATCTTTTGAATTTAGGTCAAACTTTATTTTAGTTTTTAAATCAAAAAGTGAATTAATATCTCTATTTTAAGAGTGAATTTGAACTTTTGTTTTCTTTGACTCTTTTATGAAAAAGGATTAAGAGATGAAAAAGTAAATTAAAATTTATAATTCATATAAAAAAGTAATTATTTAATAAAATCTATACTCTTATTATGTAGAACACTCTAAGATTAAATTTCATTTTTATACTATCAAACCATTATAGCGAAGAAAAAGAGTATGCAGTCTTTTTAAGCTTTGATTATTTATAAGTGATACCATAAACTTTAATTAGTATATTATGTTTAACAACCATAGAATAGTGACATGTAGAAATAAAATCTTTTCATTGTTGAGATATCAACTGTCCATTAAAGTATTCTGTAAAAACGACTGTAAATATATTATCAATATTGGTTTCCTTAAAAAAATTAAATAAAATTTATTTAAAATTATTTACAAGACTATAATATTTGCTTAATTTTTAAAACAGATATTATATATTTATATAATTCTTTTGTACAATAAAAAAGGCAGATACGAAATGAAGAGAAAAAATATGATGAGATGCTTGATATGACACATAATATAAAAGAAATAATATTGTAAGAAATTGACCTATAAATAATATCTATTTTTAAAATTGCTATGCTTGGTCAAGTGTAAAATGAAGGGCGGAGTTTAACCTAGTCCCGCTAATTGAATCTTTCATGTACTAGAAAACTCACATATTTTTATCAAAAAGTGAACGAAAAATATGATTAAGATATACAAATAGAATTCTTAAGAAAATAAAATATTCAATTATTGAAATGTGTAAAAAAAATTGCATTTATATTGAAGCAAAACCATTATTTTATATTTGAATACTCTAACCCATATCGGAAAGTCTAATCTGATTGTCCGGCCCAATATTTGAATTTTCTGCCCAACAAATCTCCTCAAGGATTTCTTGCTACACCTTCCATACATTTCTGTCTCCAATCCCTAGGTATATTTGATAGACAAAAATATTCTTTTCAAATTCTTAATATAATTCCAAAATATTATCCATAATATAATCGAAAAACTTTTGAAGTACACATTATGGATGATAATATCCAAGTTATGAGATTTTTGAAAAGGAGACACTTTGTTCCACTATATATTTTAAGAAAAAAATTATTAATAATAATAGTTACATAAAAAAATTATATTTGAAATAAGTAAATTAGAATGATATATTCTAATTATACTAAAATAAGATAAGGACAAATTTGAAATTTTAAAATGTTTGGAGATGCAAGAAAAAAATTGTGGGATGCATTAAAAGAAATCCTCCTTGAAAAGCATTTAAACCTTTCACGCCCTTTGTTTTGGATGAATAAAGTTTTTGTAAAGAGAACCTATTAAAATTGGTATTTCTATGCGTCGTTGAAGATGTTAAGCTGACATTGTATTTTACTGTTTTTTTACTTTTCCCGAAGTTACTTGGAAAATTAGAAGAAAAAAGACAATTCTCTTCGCCAAATATGATAGGTTAGCTTAATGCACTATGTCTTTCATTCATTTGTTTTGGATGAGCAATTGGTTTGTGATTAAACCCACTATTTCTTCGCTAATCACGGAGGAGTCTTTCTCAACCCTTTAACTTAAAGCTTGTCTCAAAACACTCATCAAGGAGTAAATCCTCTTTCTAAGGAAAACATTACTCAATGAAATGGAGATAGAAGAGTATATTAAGAGAGCTATGACATGCTGCTGCTGTTGTGATGTATAGAGGAAGAGGAAAAGGAAGAAAGTGAAAGCCTAGCTACCTACATTTGAACACAACTTAACTTTTTTAAACTTTATATTTTCTTTTCTTTGTAAAGGAGACAGAACTGCTCCAATCAACAATAAAATATTGGATGAAGCGTGGCAGAAGTGCTTCATCTCATTTTGCCCATACCTTCTCAGCACATGCTAGACGGACACAGCAGTTAGTTTCCTAGGTGCTATTCTAGTTCTTGTCTTTTCATTTTTTTTTCGCAAGTGTGAAAAGTATAAAGGGAAAGTGATAAAACTTACACAATAATTTTTTTTATCATTCTTTACTAAGTTATGGGAGTTCACATAGCTCTTTTAAAATTTACATTTCATTTTTTTTTTATGTATGACTTATTGATAAGTAATTTTGAACTTATTAAAAGTGAAAATAATTCTAAAAAATTATAAAAAATTTTTAAAATATATGACACTTACGTCCAAATAGTTTCTTTTGTTTTTGTTTGTGGTTTGTCGAGAAAAAACTTTAAAACTCATGTTACAAGTATGGAAAGTAAGAACTTCATGTATTCATGTTATTCTCATTTTGAAAAAATATAGTCCAAATGATTTCTTCTGTTTTGATATGTGATTTGCTGATAAGTATTTTTGAACTAGTTTAACAGATATTGGAAAATATATGAATTTTGTATGTTCATGTTTTTTCTCATTTTGAACCAATACAATTATAATGTTATGAAAAGTAAGAGTGTTCAAATGATTTCCATTGTTTTAATATATGATTAACTGACAAGTATTCTCAAAATTCAAATAGAAAATGAAAAACAAATATGAACTAACACACGTAAATAAATATATTTTTTATTTTTTATCTTTTTTATATAATAGTGTCAAACGTATGTAATGACAGCTAAGGTTGTGAAAGTAGCATGGTCCTTTTAACACAAATAGAGTTGTTGTAGTGTTGATGTGAAGAGAAAACAAATTCATCTTTATCTATCCGAAATCTGTAACCATTTTTTCCCTAATCATAATTGTTATTAATGAAAGTAAAGCATTATAACTGGGTAAAATTTGGAACTGATGAACTGGGCTAGTTGGTTAGGTTTAGGTAACAAGAAATCGATTGCTCAACTGCTGAAGTAGAGCTTAGGGCATAGTGGGATACTACTATATATACCAACTAATCATTTTGGAAACGGTGGATCGTGTGTTGCCAAAAAGAAAATACATATGATGTGAGATTTATGCAAAAGTGTATATCAGATGTGGAGAGCAATGGATGTGGCAATGGCATATGCTTTGGAAGATGCTAAAATAAGAATCTCCGTTTAACCCTTTTTCTGTTCTATTCACATGTTACTTTTGGCAAAAAGTCACTCCTCACACTAGCTAGACTACCTATATACATAAGCCATCTCTCACACAATCCTATAACGTCCAAGCCACACTCCTTCTCAAATCCTCTACAAACTGCACCCCTTCTTGATTAACCCTCACTGATACTCTGAGGCATGGAGGTGGTGCAGATGCATAAATGGGGGGTAATTAGTGGCTACCCTCCATTTTTGTCAATGTTTCCTTTTGAGCAAGAATGTATAATAAGTTGAAAGATTGCTGGGAATGAACCGTCCTTCTTAAGGGCGATTTTCTCTTGAAAAGGGCAACTTCCATCCTTTGGCATTTTCCTATTCCTCCAACTCACTTCACTTTGTGTGAATCGAGTTTGGCAATTGATATATACTATTAGTATCCCTACTATGTCCTGTGCTATTGTACTCTTTGTTTTCTTGTTCTTTATGCTTCATTTCGATCTGCATTATATATGTAGCAATATATGTGATACGATGCCCCTACTATATAGTACAGTGGGCAACCAATAAATGGTGTTTAGAGAACTGTTGTCATGTTGTGTTCATGTGAGCAAATTTCTCTGATTTTGTTATTTTTCTTCTTATATAACAACACAAAATTGCTTTCTACTGATATCAGTTGAGAATTACTGGAGACAATTAGGTTCATGGCATTTTTGTTAAAGCTAAAGCAGCCCTTTCCACTGTCTAATGTGCTAAGCCTTTTTTTTGCAACTTCCCAGAAAATAAGGTAAAAATAGCAGTTTCAAGATTTCAAGCGGGTATCTTATATTTTTCTAGTAACTGATTAATATATATATATATATATATATATATATATATAGAGAGAGAGAGATAGAAAGTTTCATCTTTAAACAACAGATTTTGTTTGCATGTTGGAAATTGCCACCATTTGTTCTTTTCTCTCTGCACCTCTCTTTATTTTTATTCATCTCTTCTTTCCCATATTGCTTCAATTTATTAATTTGAGACAGTTATCAGTGTTTAGTGATTTTGTTTTTTCTCATCTTAAAACTTACTTTTTTATTCCATAAGAATTAATAAGCATGTTCTGTAATTTGTTTAAAATTAAAAGAATTAAAATAATTACTCCAGTTTAATCAATGACTTAAAGTGTATAAATATTCAGAAAAAGACTTTCTCGCCTTCTCCTGTAGGATACTTATTCTCTATATTAACTTTTCAATTTTTTTTATTTCATAAATATTAAGTAATTCTAATTTATTTTAAAAAAATCCTCCTTACTTTTATTTTTTTTAAGAACCTCACTCGAATATTTCCTGTAATTATAGAAAAGTTGGTTCCTAATTAATTTAGGTATAGTCTGCAATATATCTGATTTGTACTTTAATAATTTTCAAGAGAGGTGCTTACATTAAGACAAAATTTTGTTCTCTTATCAGATAGTTACAATTAAATGCTATTAATATTAATGATAGGGAGAATCATATCTCTCTAAATGATATAAAGTAAAATAAGGTTAAACAAGAAAATTTCACACAAAAAAATATAAATATGTTTGTTTAAAATGTTAAGAACTTTTAATCTATACCACAGCCTAATTCACCATCTTCTTCAGACATTACAACTTGAAATTTATTCACTTAAATCCCACAGTTTTATAATAACAGAATAGAACTCTTCACATTAATAAACTCTCACTCAAAATACATTTGAATAGTTATGATCTCACACATGTTCAGTTATGAACTACCAAAACCATTAGTCACTTTGACTTTTGAGTAATTAGGTTGGAGTAGTTGCCAAATGCAATGTAGATGAAATTCTGATGTTCAAATATGAAATTAATTAAGTGACAAAGTATTAATAAAAAGTTATAACAATTAATTCAAATTTAATTTCAAACACAGATTAGTTTAAAAAAAATTTACCAACATAAAAGGTTTTAAATCTAGGATCATATTAAATCAAAATATTTTTATAGTTTTTTTTTTTTATTTAACTAGAAGCAAATTTATATTTTCAGTTGGACAAACATATTTAAAATATTAATATGACAATAAAATTTTAATATGAAAACAAATTATACCATTTAAAGCAAAACATATTTTCAATATATATCAATATGATATCATAAATATTCTAATTATAAGTACTCACAGTGTCATTTCTATGAGAATAACATTAAAAATATATAAATAAATAAATAAATTGAAATAGTCAAAGATAAAAGAAAAAGTTATAGAAAGATGAATGAATTATAGATAATAGAAATAGTTATAGAAAAAAAAGTTGTTCAAAGAGCAAGTCATACAAAGCAGAAAATGTTTTTGATAAATAAATATGAAAATTAAAAATGAGTAAGAACATACAATTTCTTTATATAGAATGGTATAGTCATAATGATAATAGATATATAAGAATTCTTTAGGTGTTATAGTTACCTTTGTTTTCAAAAATTGTCTATTTATAGAAGTTTAACATGAAATTCCTGTGAGATTATTTTCTATTTTCATAATTCATTATTTTAGCGATCTTTTTTTGCAGTTTTTGTATATTTCCTTTAAAATAATTGTTCTTCTTCATTTTGCACATTCTATTTAAAATAACTATTCTTTTATTTGTGATGATTTTTAAATTATACTACTTATTTTTTGTTTTATTTTTTAACCTAAAATTCATTATCGACTTTATCAGACATTCTTTTATTAACCTTTGAGCATAATTTTGTTCAAGCTTTATTAGACGTACAAATCTTATATCTTTCTAAATATTGTGTAATTCTATGTTTACTAATTGTTTTCGGATGTTTATCTTGGACTATACATCTTAGAACATTATTTTGAATTATACAACTTTAAACATCACTTCTTAAAATTTGATATGTCAAATAATTTTTCTAATTATTTATAAATATATGCAGATACTTTTATGTCTCACACTTATTTCTCAAACATGTTATAATCATTCTCAATGGAATCGAAAGTTTTTTTAAAGTACTTTATTATTTTCTGATACAATCTTGTGAAATCTTTTCAATAAACTTCAAATTATTCTTTCTCATTAACCTTTTAAATATTAATTACCCTTTTCAAGCTATGTTTTTTTTTTCTTTTCTTTCAAACTATTTATTTTCATATATCTTTTTCACATTTCCACTCCCACCAAACATTTCTAAATTTACTTCGAATAATATAACAACTTCTTGATATGTGATCATTCAAATTATTCAATTAATTATTTAGCCATTTAAAGTATATTCGAATATTATCATCAATTTTTATTATTAGAACTCATTAATTAACTTGTCAAATCAACCTTAATGACAAAATACAATAGAGTCATAGTGGTAGAGACAAGATGATCATGAAGTTTTCCAAAGGAGAGTGATGTAAAGATGTATACATTTATCAATTATTTGGCAATGAAGTGAAGCAAGATTGGATATAGAAACCAAATTGAACGTAAAATGAGACAAATATAAGACAATATAAAAAAATAAGGAATCAATAAATTGCATTGTTCTTGTGAAAATTGTTGTGGTTTGGCCATTTGGAAGTTTAACTATAATGTGACTAATTTTTTTTAGGATGTAAATATTGCAAGCATGAAATAACGTAATCACTGAGACCAGAATAAAAAGTTCATATCACTTGATTAGACTTACGACTTACTAATAACAAGAGCTAAGAATAAAACATTATCTATAATGCAATGAGTATTAAGAGAATGAGTACCAATTTTATTAATATGAGAAACATTATTTGAATTTGAGGATTAGTATTGCAACAAAATCAATATAATTTGATAATGTTGTGAAATAAGTTTTAAGTTATTGGTCTATAAGTTCCCATAATTGCTTATTATTATTATTATTATTATTATTATTATTATTATTATCATAAGTGTTTTCCTCTGCAATTGTATTATTTTGGTTGTGACTTTTATGTTTTGTGTAATCAATCATTAGGAGGATAGTCATGTTTTCTATAACATTCTTTAAAAATATATCTAGTGATATTGTGTACAAATTGTCTCCGCTTGTAAATTTCCTCTACTAAAAATAACCACGAACGTTACATTTTCATCCTATATTGTTTGAAATTTTTACTAGATGTTTGTGTTTTTTAAAATAATTTTTTCAATGTGATTATCTCCACCCAATAACTATAAGATACACTAGATCTCGAGGTTGAACTAACTAGTAATCATACTCATGTTTTCTAATAATTTTGTTGTTTGATGTGATTTGAAAAATAAAATAATAATAATTATTCTTTTATTTTTTTTATGTTTAGTTTGGATGGAAAGGAATGAATTGTTTATTCTTCTTCCACTATAAATTTTATATAAAGATTTTTATTATATCTTTTTTGATATATTTGAAATGATAATAAAAAATTTTGAAAGATTTTGAGCGTGTGATATCTTAAATTTTAAGAAATGTTTCTCTTTTGCTTATTATAAAGTAGCGCTTCATAGTTTATTTCATGGTGGTGCATCGGGGTTCATTAAAGGGAAGGAGAAAGTTTTTCTCTTTGGAGTTTCTTATCTTGTGAGCTAGGTCAGAAATGACAATTTACCATCTTGCTTATCTCATGGATTTGAGTGGTACAAAGTTCTTTCTAATTCTTAGTATTGATTCTTATCTTGTGGGCTAGGTCACAAGTGACAAACCACCATTTTACTTATTTCATGAATTTGGGTGGCAGAAGGTATTGTTACAATTCATAGCATTATCTTTATTTCTTGCATGTTTTTAATTGTTTCATTTTTGAGTTTTCTGCAAACTTTGAAGTTAACGTTCATCCAAGAATCTTTTAAGAAATCATTTAAGAATTCATCCAAGAGCCTATGCTTGAAGCTTGAGTGGAATGATCCTAAAACCCAAGTCATTATCAATTTCCATAGGCATTTTTGGCTTCCGTTTTGCACCTTCGGCTTGGGGATTCAATGTTAGGTAGTATCAGAGCTTTGGTACACTCAAAGTTTTTGTTGTTATTTAGGGAGCGGTTCAGAAATTTTATAACACGCTGAGGACAACTTGGATTTTTAGAGATTAGTTGAACTAAAATTCGGGACGAATTTTCTTGAAGAATGAGAGAATTATGTGGTTTAAAAAATAAAAATAAATGTAATTTTTCTTTTATTTTTTCTATGTTTAGTTTGGATGGAAAGACATGAGTTTGACTATTCCTCTTCCACCATGAATTCTATATAAAGACACCTATTATACTCTTTTTGGTATTTGGAATGATGAATAAATTTTTTTGACAATCTTAAGTGTGTCATATCTCAAAGAGATGTTTTTTCTTTGCTTATCCTTCATAGCTTATCTTTTGGTGGTACACTGGAGTTCATTAAAGGAAGTGTATAGTTTCTCTCTTGGGATTTCTTATCTTGTAAACTAGGTCAAAAGTGGTGATTCATCATTTTGCTTATCTCATGGATTTGAGTGACGCACGGTTTTTCCCAATTTCTAGCATTGATTCTTATCTTGTGGGGCTAGGTCACACGTAACAAATCACCATCTTGCTTATCTCATGAATTTGGATGGTGACACAAGGTGTTGTTCTAATTCCTAGCATTATCTTTGTTTCTCAAATTTTATTTAATTATTTTCATTTCCGAGTTTTTTTCAAACTTTTGAATATCACGTTCATTCAAGAATTCATCAAGAAAGCATCCAAGAACTCTTTTTTAAAGTTTGAGTGAAACGATCCTACAACTCAAACTTTTTCTCCATTACCATAGATGTTCTTAGGTTTCATTTTACACCTCCAACTTAGGGATTCCGTGTCACTATTACATATTTATTTCTTGATAAATTACATAAGAAAATAATTTAGCCATGATAAGTAAAGAATTGGTCATGAAAATATTTGTTTGAACTAACATTATTATATCCATCATTTAATTCTCTTAAGCATTTAGACACATGAGCTTGCTTTTTTCTTTGCATTACGCTAGAGAGCATATTGGTTTACATAGGCTCAAGCCTATAGCTTTCTTACTCCTCCAAAATTATGAATAGTTTTGGTAAAGTAATCATTAATAGAATTGTCACCTTTGTTAATAAAAGTCACGTCTTTATGTAATTTTGAAATTTTCAACAAATTCCCTTGTAAATAAGTGACTTTGAATTTTTCCATATTTTAGAAGCATCGTCGATCAATAATATGCGCTCTTGAAGGTGAAATTAGTGTACAATCTATAATATAATATATTTTTGCCTCTCTTCCAAGTTAAATGAATGAGGTGGTTTAAAGTTCAACTTTGAATTGCTCTATTAATAAATTTTGCTTTACTATTCACATTCAATGTCCTAAGCAGGGATATGCTCCAAAAATTATAATGTGTTAAATCAAGATTTGGATAAACAAAAATAATTTTTTCTAGATAAAATTAATACAGGTTATGCTTGTTAAATACTTTATCTTAAACTTGTATTTTTCTTCAATAAAACATGTGAAACAACTCTAGTGAAAACACAAAAAAGAAAAAAAAAATAACAAGAAAGATGGATTGAGTTGCATAGGTGAACTCTTCTAGAAGAACTTTAATATTGTTATAAAATTTACAAACGTTGTAAAAAAGAAAAAAAAGGACTTATTGATAATTTTTTTATCAACATAAATATATTAAATATAATGAAATAAAAAAAGTTACCTCAACTTATATAAAAAAAATATACGAGAAAATCTATTAGAAGTATCTCTACAAAAAGATCAAACCAAAAATAACATGTATAAAGCTTGAGTATTTATAGATTTAAGTATTCTTTAAAATAGTAATTATTTCCAGTTTGAGAGTTTTTGAAACTAAATTTAAGTTTTGAGTTCTGAGTTAAAAATAATAATTTGATTTCAATTATTGTAAAATTTCAGGTATAAAAAAAGGAAGAAAATAAGAGATTGGAAGATTCATGAAGAACAAAAAAAATAAAAAGTTTAAAATAAAAAAAGCCCAAGCAAAAAGTCACTTAACCTAAGCCTAAAAACGAGTTTAAAAGGGTGATTTTAGGTTTTCTTATCTAGACTGGAGGAACGAGAGTAGCCGTCAATGACGAAAGCTATTAATCAATTCTTCTTCTTCTCTTACCATCTTTCTTTCCTTGGATTATAATGACTACCATGATCTTTGGGATTGGGATTGAATGTAATCTTTTGAACTCATTTGTATTTTGGTGATTTTTATATATAATATTCAGTTTCTACTCAATTGATATTTTCATATCTTGAGCTTAATGCTAGATTTTATCTGATTAATAGAGTCTTGATTTTGATTCTTGAATTTAACTGGGAAGTACTTTTAAGTTTCTAACCTAAATGAAAATACTCAATATATTGGAATACTAGAGGTATGTTTCAATATATTGATTGCGTATAACAATCTGTTCTTAATGCTGGATAAAATAGTTGATGGATAATTTAATTTTATGTCATAGGAATCGGTGTGAATGATTTTTATATGTGCATCAATTGTAAGTAGTTATGGATATAGTATGTTTTTTATGAATGAGGGAGATAGATGAAGTTCTTCTAAATCTTTTAAAATCACTTTTGATGTTGAATGATTTTTATATGTGCATCAATTGTAAGTAGTTATGGATATAGTATGTTTTTTATGAATGAGGGAGATAGATGAAGTTCTTCTAAATCTTTTAAAATCACTTTTGATGTTCAGTAATTTATTTTGTAATTGTTCTTTTATGTTCTTTTGTTATTTAATCATTATCAAATTATTTTGAAAAATTTATGTGCTTAATGAGTAGTGGAAATTGAAATATTTAAGCAAACTTGTTATATGTGAGATCGACATTTATATTTTAAAATCTATATTACTTTTGATTTGGTATGCTTGATGAAAAAAAGGTCAACAAGCATCGATACCATAAATATTTCAAATATCTCAAAAATAAAATAAAATTAGATCTTCAAATAGAGACATCACTCTTGTACATATAAAACATCATTCCACCAAACCAAAATTACAATAGAATGCTTATATTTAATTTGTTGCTAACTAAATAAGATAAGTGACATATTAAGTAATGAGTTCCTAGTACACTCCTAGAAAATATTCTAAACAAATGATCATACTTTTTATTCAATTAATACAGTACTATTTAAACCTAAAGTAGTTTAAGTCCGAATATGTTTGTGCGTCTTGAAAAAGGAAGATATAAATCCTCGTCTTATATGTAACTGTGATATGAGATATTCTCATGTTACCAAACTGTGTTTATTTTGTTTTGTTTTATATTTTTTTCGACTTGCTTAAGCAGTCATTTGTCAGTTGTCTACATTTTTTTTCTTCTCGAAAACCTGAACCATAAATATGCATTTTTTTTATTGGAGACTATAATTTAAATAAAGAAAATTATGCTTCTTTAAATAAACAATAGGTGCTTATGGAAAAATAATTTTAGTGTTAATGCTTAATCAATATATAAACTTATATTACAAATATATAATATAATTATATGTTAAAAATATTTATTTATCAACAATCTTAATTATAACATAATTTATATACTTGAAAGTATATATTTATAATAATTTAATTTATATAAAACGAATATTTATTTTTTTAATGTGTAGATTAAATACTAGTATAAATTATATTCAATTTTTATAATATATATATATATATATATATATATATATATATATA
>Ga0209489_107625_pt1 | contig 15844 bp, 13 predicted proteins | sample SiratrowhiteBW_FD_187527 | JGI IMG/M metagenome (GOLD analysis project Ga0209489, IMG submission 187527) | Root nodule microbial communities of legume samples collected from California, USA - Siratro white BW (SPAdes) (version 2) | ecosystem: Host-associated > Plants > Roots > Nodule | place... | reverse complement strand
CTCAAGATGAATTTTCATGCATTCATACATGCATTTTCCAATAAAAAAAATTCTCATACACTTATGCATTTTCTCATAATGAATTTTCATGCATTTATATATGCATTTTTTCAAAAAAAAAAAAAAGAAAGAATAAAAATCTCAAGCACTTATACGTTTTTTTCAAAATGAATTTTCATGCATTCATATATGCATTGTCTTAAAAAAATATTCCATGCACTTATTCATTTTCTTAGAATGATTTTTCATGCATTTATATATGCATTTTCTAAAAAAAAAAAATCTAGTGCACTTATGAATTTTCTTAGAATAAATTTTCAAGCATTCATATATGCATTTTCTCAAAATAAAATTCCATGCACTTATGAATTTTCTCAAAATGAATTTTTGTGCATTCATATATGCATTTTCCCAAAAATATTTCACACCCTTATGCATTTTCTCAAAATGATCTTGTTTAGGCATTTATATATGCATTTTCTCGAGAAAAAAATAAAATTGAAAATTTGTAGTATCCTTTTGAAACATTTGAAAAGTTATTTGTTCATTCAAATTTATTGAAATATTCTTCTCAAAAAAAAAAAAATCTCACACTCTTATTTGAAAATTGGTGCATATCTTATTGAAAATTATTTTCTGGTATGTTGATCCCTTACAATGCAAGGTCAACGACCAATCTCTTTATTTTCTAGTAAGTTGATCCCCTGTAGCGCAAGGTCACAACCAACTTATTTCCTAGTACGTTGATCCCCTAAAGTGCAAGGTTAGTGGCGAACCACTTATTTCTGGTATGTTGATCCCCTGTAGTGCAAGGTCAGTGGCCAACCTCTTAGTTTTTGGTACATTGATCCCCTACAGTGCAAGGTTATAACCAATCTCTTTATTTCTAGTACATTGTTTCCCTGCAGTGCAAGATCAACATCAAACCTCTTAGTTTTTGGTACGTTGATTCCCTGCAGTGCAAGGTTAGCAACTAACCTATTATTTCTGGTACGTTGATCCCTTGCAGTGCAAGGTTAGCGACCAATCTCTTTATTTTTTGGTATGTTAACCTCTGCAGTGCAAGGTCACGACCTACTTCTTATTTCCTAGTACATTGATCCCCTACAGTGCAAGGTCAGCGGCCAACCTCTTATTTCCTGGTACGTTGACCCCTTGCAGTGTAAGGTCAATAACCAATCTCTTATTTTCTGATATGTTGATCCCCTGTAGTGCAAGGTCACAACCAACCTCTTTAGTTCTGGTACATTGATCCCCTACAGTGTAAGGTCAACAACCAACCTCTTATCTTCTGGTCCGTTGATCCCATGCAATGCAAAGTCTCGGTCTTTTAAATGTTTCTTTCCTTACACTATCTTTTACTTCGATAATCTGAATTTCTTGAAAGTTCAGATTATTTGGTAAAATTTAAGTAAGGAGAGACAACTATCAATACCCAATTTCTTCTAGACAAATAAAGTTATTTATTGAAAAAAAATGAAAAAAGTTAGGATTAAATTCTATTTATTAGAAATAGTCTTTTATTTTATTTTAAATATGGAGAAATAAAATATGTTACTTTATTATTTAAGATAAAAAAGAAAAAATAAAAGAGTTTTAGACTCATTCTATTTTTATGAAAAAGAAAAAAAAGACAAAAAAAAATGAAACTTTGGTTCATTTTAAGATAAACTGCAGCTAATAAAAGAAAAAAGAGTTGAATGAAGCCCCATCCAATAGGGGTTCATTTGAAAAAAAAAAGTGATTAGGTCTGATCAGACTGGTGTTTTTGGCCCAATTCTTTAGAGCAGCTATATTGTAAAAAAGGGGTAGGGGTGAAATTTTCTATTCATACCTCCACGTCTCCATTAATTGTGCTTGTCACGTAAGCTTTATTGTTCACATCTCTGCATCCCATCATTCACGTCCACTCTCTCACTCTCTCTCTTACTTAAATGTGGTTAAGGTCTACAACATCCAACGTCCCTGCATTACCCCTCTCTTTGGCTTAAATGTCATTTAACCTCTCTCTATTAATTACTGCCTTCATTCTCTCTCCATTAGTGCATACAGCCTATGTCTATGCACTTCTCCCCACTGAACATTCATTCTGGTTAATCACTCATCTTTATTGACAAATAACTTGGACTATTTAAGACTTTGTATTTTCTGTCTTCATAAATTAATTTATTTTTCTGATTCTTTTCGCACATTCAGTCTTCCAGTTCTACCGCACCCTTTCGTTTTCACCACATGGTTCAGTTTTAATGATAATTGAGAGTTAATATAATTAATTTTCAGTTTTCTTAATAAAATGCAATAATTAAAAATTCTATCAAGAAAGTAATTTGAAGAGTTTAAGAAATTTTATAAAAGACACGACACAAAGATACATACATGTTTTTTTATCATCTGTTGGGGGTACACGAGAGTTCGGAAAGAGAGTAAAAATAGAGAACAATATATTACATTGACAGAAATTACAAAATACTCTCCCAATTAAAATTGGAGAAGGCATTGAAGCATAAAGGATTAAAGAAAACACTTTGGAAAAGGATCTTCAAACTGGTATGTTTTGATCGCTTGACTCCTTGCCATTATACTAAGTGCTGCCTCTGTTTGCTCTGTTTGTTTGCTTGAACTATGATAATCTCCATGTCCCCGTTAGTTTTGTTTTTTTAAGTGAATACGTAATAGGTAGTGAAAGAATTTTGAATTATACCTGGAGTTACTGCTTTGAGCACGTCTCCGCTTCCTATTATATTTTCTAGAAGACCGTTGCCTTCTATACGGTCTCAACCCCACACAATCTCACGCTCCCCACCATTGCCAAATCTGAAAAGAAAAACAACAGTAGAAACCACAATAACCATGAAATCCTCAATTTCAAAAACCAAATTCCCTGAATTCAAAATAAAGCTCAATCCCAATTCAAACGATGACCCTTAGAGACCAAAAACGAATAGAAAGGGAAATTTGGAAAGTTTTAATCCATAAACACTCAAAATTTTGAACAAGACCAGAAATCCAAAATTCCAGAATAAAAACTAACTCAAAAAGCATATAATTGTCCAAGCCAATATCCAATCTCAAAACTAAGAATATCAAATACAATCCTAGAAATTCCCAAATATCATAACCAAATTACAAGAACCATCAAGCACAAAAATAGCAATCCAGAAACCCCAACAATTCCGAAAATGTTATTCAATCTAATTTCATAAATAGCAAATTAGAAATCCCCAAAGAATAGCATACAGAATCCATCAAACACTCAAAACAAAGCACAAAAAAAAAAATGAAAAAAAAATAGAAACGAATAAGAACACCCTTATGGAAATAGAATCAATACCAAAATCCTTAACCAATACTCATTTCAACAAAATCACAGAACCAGAATAATACTTATCGCAAAAATACCTTTCAAAAGGAACTCATAAATCAATCTAAATATCAAAACGTCCCAACTAGTCCAACTTATCAGAGATTAAATTAAAGGCTTACCTTGATCGTTGTTTAACCATAACTTTCGACACCATTGAACATCCTCTTTCGCCATAGCGCGAAGGTGATTATGAACTCCAAAGCCAGACTCCAGTCGAAAATGTCCACAAATTGGAAAATACAAATCAAACCTATAAAATCCTCAAATCAGAAAAGAAAAAAGAAAAACCAAAATTTAGAAAGTCTCTCTATAGACCAAACCTCAACCAAAAATCCAAATACCACTGCCTCAGTGAAACCCACAACCCTTTTGTCAAGGCATGGTGCTTGTCGTCGTTGAGCACTGCACCTTCTCAATTCCGAAGAACCCAATCTCATCAGCACTGAAAACCCCATGATAGTCAAATGGATCGCGTCTCAACCTCTGCACCGCCATCTACTAGGGCGGCATCTCCATAGAGTTTTGCCTCTACGACACGTTCTTCCTTCATTCCTTGCTCATAATCCTTGTAAACAACAATATGCGACTCATCAACGATCGAAACAACAACAAACTCTCGTTGCGCAGATTCTCGTCACCGGCGAGATACTCCGAGACCTCCACCAACGTCGCCGACTCCCTTTGTTGGCAGCGATTTGCCGAACTCTAACCCCAATCGCTGATGCTGCCCCCTTTGCTTAATCGCGTAACCCTAATGTTGTAAGCCTAGGTATGGCCCAATTGAAATTGGAAATGAATAAGAGTGTGGAAATATTACATTGGTGCATGATTGAGTTTGAGGAAGGAATGAATAAAAGGATGAAGCGTGAAATTGAGAAAGAATACGTCATGAGCTTGACCCAATTTTGGATTTCAAAGTATGGAAGAAAGAATAATAGGGGTGTAGTAATTTTATAAGCTCACCCAAGATGAAGATGAAAGTGCAACATTGTGGGCTCACCAATACAAAATCAATAAAAAGTTGGGTTTGACCCACTTTATATAAGAAAGCTGATTTGATTTACGTGTGTTCTTTTTAGGCCCAATTATTTGTTTTATGCATCATAATATTACTATTTTCATTTATTTTTATATTATTCTCTTTTTTTGACTACCCGTTATCTCGCGTGAAAGGAAGAGCGCATCGAACCAACTCCATTTTAAAGTTATACGTTATCGCCCATCGTGCACTTAGTCGAGTTTAACAAAGAAAAACATTTCTAAAGGAAGCAAGGAATTTTTACCAAAACAACAACTAAGACGCATTAGTATAACAACTACCGGTCATCTAGGCGTGAAGAGAAGTAGTAAAATGGAAAAATAGGCTAAAAGTGTATTATATTACTAAGGGACCACAACAGGCCTCCCATGCACATCATCATGAATGGTTGGTCAAGGTAACCAACAAAAAACTACAATGAGCCAACAAAAAGAAGTCATCTACAACAACCATCAAAAAGAGATTTCTACATGCCTAACCTAGGGTATCTTCTTGTCGTCCTCAGCTGAGCCAACATCCAAAACCGTCGTGGTCTCATGAGTGGCAGAAGGGGGGAGATCTTGAATAGGCACCAACCAATCGTTATGGACATCTTTGTTCTCATCCATCTAATTTTCCTCAGGGATGCCATATAGCAAGACTGCTTGGAGAATAGCTTGCCAGAAGGACTCAGAGTGGACTGTTAGAACATAGTCATTAAGCTCGTTAACTTCCAACTCCAACTGAACCTTCTCGAACACGACCTAGTCATGGGCGGAGGCAGCTTCAGTGAGTTTATCCTCAACACGTTTCAATTAAGTAGAGAGGCGCTCTTTCTCCCTTTCAGATGCCTTGAACTTAGCATTAAAAGCCTCACGCTCAGATTCGGCTTTCTGCAACACCTTGCCCTGAACTGAGTTGGCATCCAGAGTTGCCTTCAAGAAGTCACTTCATGCCGCCAACTCCTTCTTCAGCTTTTCCTCCTCGGACGATGACCTCTTGGACCACTCCAACCTTAACACCTTGGCGAAAGCAAGAGCGCGACTTTGCATTTCTAAGAAGGCGTCGCCAAACACCTCGGTTGAGGCAGCATTCAGTGCCCCTCTCTCTGCTGAGGAGAGCGACATGTTGATGCCCTTGTAGAATCCCATGTTAGGGGCGAATAACTGCTCATGTTTCTCGGCCCCCCTTCTGGAACCTTCATACAAGCCCTTTTAGGAGACTGGCACGAAGAAGAGTGTTTATTTATCTTCTTCTTGGCTTCCTTATCAGTTACAAGAGGAGGCTCAAGGTCGATGTAAGCTTGCAAGGAGGGAGTGGTTCGTAGAGGGCTGGTAAAACCCGACCCCTTGTCGGCTTGAGGCTCTCTCTCAGTCTTGATCTTCCCCAAACGATCTATGAAGTTGCCGCCCTGTTGAGCCATGATACCTAACAACAATAAGCTATTCAACAGAGTTAAAACCAGTCACTTGTCGATCAAAAAGGAAACAAACATACCCTTCAAATTCACCCAACCCTGAGAAGTAAGAAAAAACTTAAGTATTTTTTGGATCAAAAGTTGCTGAGGAAACTGATCTAAGATATCAAACATCTTCTCGTCATCCTCGGTCACGGACGACCTCGGCCAAGAGAGATAGCCGATAGGATCTTGGGTCTAATACAAAGGAAATTTGGAGGTTTCCCCATTAAAGAAATAATGTCGTCTGACAGGCGAAATGTATATTTTGAAAAAGGCATCCTTAAAATATTTCTAAGAAGTGAAAGAGTAAAGAGAGCAGCCCCTAATTTGCTTACTAATGACAACCATCTAACTAGATAACAAGGGTGAGAACTATAGAAATGCAAAAAACATGGGGAGATGGCTTTAGTTGAAACATCTCTGTCAACACACGAAAGGCGTGAAGAGACGCCCAGGAGTTGAGGTGCAGTTGAGTAGGGGTGACGTTCAGAGTGTGGAGCACACCCATAGTTAACTCATCAAATGGGATGCGCACATGAGAATTTGTGAGTAGACAGACGTACATAAAGAAATCTGAGCCATGATCTTCTTGCCCAAGGCAAACGTTGTCAATGGTCGAGCACCACTTCATAGAAAGAACACCATATGGAATGCCATCAACAAAAATACGGTATGTTGTCATATAGCTCTCCATCATAGAGGACAAGGGTACTTAGAAAAGTGGCGTGTAACATGTGAACTGGCCACTCATATCCTGTCGTGCGGGGAAGGTTGTCTTCAGCAACTTCTACAACCAGTCGAGACGCCGTGTTGACGTGGTCTTCTCGCACTCTCGCGTTATACCTATAGGATCTCAGAAGCCAGATGTCGAAGCTACAATCTCACAACGAGGAAACTGAAAGTTACACCCCTTATTTATAGGGAGAGCCCACCCCAACGGCTATTAAAAGGAGATGTATCGCCTCCCTAGCTGTCAGATCATTTTCTGCACAGATCTCGAGAAAGGGCTTATGTAAGCCACCAAAGCACAGAGGTTGATAACGCTATCACGGTTCATGCCAAAAATGGCTGAGAAGATGAAACCTATTATTGGATTGCTCAAGAGGACTTGACGCTTTAATTGGGATGACAACTTTGAAAATATTTTCATAGAGTTGAAAAAGTTCTTGGCAAGTTCTCTAGTGATATAAAAACCTATCCCCAACGAGCCTATACTTGTATGTCTCTCAATATCTGAAGACACCATCAGTTCAGTGCTCATTCAAGACGTTAGCGGTGAGCAGAGACTTGTATACTTCGTTAGCCGAACACAACAGGAAGCAGAAACCAGGTACCAGTTGATCGAGAAGGTGACATTGACATTAATAACAACAACCCGAAGAATGAGAGCTTACTTCCAGAATCACCCGATCGTTGTCAAAACTGACTACCCAATCGTTAAATATTGGGGAAGCCAGAATTAGCTGGGTGTATGGTTGGGTGGTCAATAGAGTTGTCTGAGTACGAAATTCGATATGAACCGAGGGGTGTAATCAAGTCCCAGTTTCTGGCTGACTTTGTTGTTGAGTTGAGTCATGAGCCCGAAAGGGCATAACCAACGTGGACCCTTTATGTTGACATGTCATCAAATCCCAAAAGGGTGGGAGCACGAATTGTACTAGAGGGACCAGGAGACCTCACAATTGAGCAATCTCTTAAGTTTGGTTTCAAAACATCAAATAATTAGGCAGAATATGCAACATTGCTGGCCGGACTAGAGTCAGCGCCTAACATGGGAGCACAACACATAGTATGCAACAACGAATCCCAACTCATGGTGGGTCTCCTGAGCGGAGAATTTCAAGTGAAAGACCCGCTACTCTTGCAGTATTATCACAAAGCGCAAACCCTCTTATAGTAGTTCAAGGCCGCCAAGGTGGAGCATATTAAATGAGAACACAACACCAGAGTCGACTTGTTGTCCAAACTGGCGAGTACCAAAAAGAGAAGTTGCCACAAATCGGTTATACAACAACAATTAAGTGTTCCCAATGTGAGTTGTGAGCAGGGCGACATCATGACGGTCGAAATTGAGAAGGTGTGGTTTGAGTCGATAAGGCGTTTTTTGGAGAGTGGGGACTATCTGCGAGAAGACGAGCAGTTAATGAGGGTGAAGAGTGCCCGATACGTGTTGATCGGTAAGGTTCTATATAGGTTGGGTTATTCTCGGCCATTACTGAGGTGTGTCACTCACAACCAAGCTTAGTACATCATGGAGGAGTTGCATAAGAGGATCTGTGGACTCCATTCAGGGGCAAAAAGTATGGCTACTAGAGTGCTGAGTGTTGGGTATTACTAGCCTACAATTTAGACAAATTGCGCCAACTATGTTAGAAAGTGCATACAGTGCTAAGAGTTCGGGAACCTATTGCATGCTAAGCCATAAACGTTGCACAATATCATGCCTCCATGGCCCTTTGCCACGTGGGAATGGATATAATAAGACCCTTCTCGCCTGAGAAAAGATAGTGCAACTTTCTTCTAGTGGGAGTGGATTACTTCACCAAGTGGATTGAGGCCGAAACGCTTGCGTCCATCACCGCGAAGAAGGTACAAAATTTTGTGTGTAGAAACATAGTCTTCCATTTTGGAGTGCCCCACACAGTCGTAACCGAAAATGGAAGACAACTTACAGACCGAGGACTTCACGACTTCTACGAGGGCTTGGTCATTAGGCGCGTGACGAGCTCGATCGAACATCCACAAAACAATGGGCAGGCGGAAGCGCCAACAAGGTCATCCTCAACGAGCTTAAAAGGAGATTAGGCGTGGCTAAGGGAAGATGGCCTGAAGAATTGTTAGAGGTGCTATGGGCGTACATATGCACCCCACAGTCCTCTACCCAGGAGACACCATACAACCTGACATACGATACTAATGCAATGATCCTCGTTGAGATTGGCATTCCTACTATGCGCCGGAAACTTATACATTTGTCGTTGAATAACGAGAGCCTGGAGGTGAGTCTAGACCTCGTCTGTGAACTCAGAGACAAGGCTAGAATTAGAGATGAAGTGGGAAAGTTAAGGGCGACAAGGTGATACAATTTGAATGTCAAACCAAGATCCTTCCGCCCAGGAGACCTTGTGTGAAGGCAAGTTCTCCTCTAATTGGGAATGATCGTTTCGTGTTCAAAGCCTAGCTGGAAAAGGTGCATACCGCCTTGAGACACTACCCAGGAAAGCCATACCCAGAAAATGGAAATGCCACTCATTTGAAATTTTATTTTATCTAAAGTCATTGTTATTATGTACCTTTCTCGTATTTTACTCTGGCAATATCTGTTAATTGAAAGGCTTTGCTCATAACTTAAGTGCCCAAGTTAACCAAAGCACATAATCAATCACGTAAGCAAGTACAAGAATGGGGAACGAGTCGCCCATAGCGACCTCCCATAGCTCAAAATGGGGAATGTGTTATTCCATCATAACCTTCCATAAGTAGTCAGTCGCCTGCACTATGCGACTACCCTCTCGCTCGCTAAGAATGGGGAACGAGTCGCCCATAACGACTTCCAATAGCTCAAAATGGGGAATGTGTTATTCCATCATAACCTCTCATAAGTAGTCACCCACACCAGACAACTACCCTCTCACTCGCTAAGAATGGGGAACGAATTGCCCATAGCGACCACCCATACCTCAAACTAGGGAATGTGTTATTCCATCATAACCTTCCATAAGTAGTCGCTCACTAACAATGGGGCATGTGTCGCCCACAGCGACCTCTCATAACTCAAAATGGGGAATGTGTCGCCCACAACGACCTCCCATAACTGAAAATGGGGAAACGTGTCACCCATAGTGACCTTCCATAACTCAAAGCGGGAAACAAGTCGCTTATAGCAACTTACCATAACCTGAAGGAGGAAACATGTTAGTTAGAATGTAACCTCCCATAGGTGGTCGCCCACAGCGGATGCTATCTATTATCCACCACGCAAAGCGGGGCATGTATCGCCCCTGGTGGCCTCTCAACCTAAGATTTAGGAATGAGTTACACTGAGGTATCATTTCGTATATAATTGTCCACAACAAGCAACTACCTATTAATCTATCCAGCATAGGAACATGTCGCCCATTGTGACCTTTTACGACTTGAAATAGAGAGTACGCTACTCCATTGTAACCCCCTCATACGTAACCGCCTACGACAAACAATTGCTTACCACACCAAGCAAAGTGGGATGTATCACCCATACACTACCTCATATAACTTAAGCTAAAAGAATGCCTTACCTCATCATGACTTCCCCGAATAGTCACCCAAGGTAAAAAGTCTCTCTAATGAGGAGTTGTCACATGTTGCAAAGAGGAACTAGGCACGCCAAGTGTCTCTCTCGTAGGGTTAGGTTATTTACATAAAAACCCAAATACATGACCAAATGAAAATCGAACATTCTAAACTATTTACAAATGAATTTTTATACACTGTACAATATTTTACAGACTAGAGTTTGACCCAACTTGATAGGAGTCTTGCTCTATTGAATTCATTTGAGTTCCACTCCTCATCATTCGTGCTACCTACAAAAGGAATCAAGTCAGATACATTAAAAGTAGCATGTAGTTTGTATTCCTTAGACATATCTCACTAATAAGCGTTATTATTGACTCTTTTGAGGATTTAGAAAGGACCATCCCCACATGCATTGAATTTTGAATTCCTTTGTTTTGGGAATATATATATATTTCCTTAAATAAAGTCAAACTCAATCACCCTTTTCAAAAATTAATTTCCTCTTCCCCTTATTGTTTATTTTGGCATGTCTCTCTATTTGTCATTGTATTTGAATTTTAACCCTCTCATGTAGTTTTCAAACAAATACTTTAGATACCCAATTTTATGAATAAAACCATGAATGTTTGGTAGTTTTATAAACCACAATATTATATGCAAAATCAATATGGGGAAGGTATTCATCCCAAAATTTATGGTTACCTTTAAGAATTTTCCTAAGAATAGTTGAGAGAGACCTATTTGAAATTAGTTTGTCAATCCATTTGAGAAGGACAAGAGGTAGAAAATTTAAGTTTGGTGCCTAGTCTTCCCCAAAAATTTCTCCACAAATGACTGATAAATTTAGGATCTTTATCAAAGACTATGGTTTTAGGTAATCCATGAAGTTTAACTATATCTCTAAGGAAGAGTTTGACTATGTTGCTTGTATTATCCATTTTGTGACAGGGTATGAAATGAGCTATTTTACTAAAACGATCTACCACCGCAAAAATAGAGTCAAATCCTTGTTGGATTATAGGTAAATCATAGGATAAAGTTCATACTAATATCTTCCAAAGGACCACAAACAACTGGTAGGAGAGTATACAAACTATGAGGCATCACTCTAGATTTAGCTTGAGGACACAATACATTTATAGCAATACCTCTGAACATCATATCTTATATGGGGCCAAAAGAATTTTTCTTTCAGCATGTTCAAAATTTTGTTTACCTCGAAACGACCATGAGATTCCCTTCATAAATCTCTCTTACAAGGAGTTTCCTATTTGATCCTTGGGGAATACAAAGTATTCCTTTTTTAAACAAATATCTCTCAGATACATAATACTCTCCCTATGCTTTAGACTGACAGTTGGCAAAACTGAAAGAAAGTCTTGACTATAAAACTCATTCATGTGCTCGAATCCAAGAATATGGGCATCTAATTTTGAAAACAGCACATGTCTATAAGAAAAGGTATCATGTATAATGTTTGTTTTTCCCTTCTTGTATGTAATCACATACACTAAAATCAAAATTACCAATGAATTTATTATTAAAAATGTCATTAACGACAAATTTATTTATTCAAAATCTTAAATAAATCCAAATCCTAAATTATTTCATGTCCTAACTATAAAAATTTGAAATAAATAAAATTCTTAAATTACTTAAAATCCTAAATAAATACAAATACTAAATTATTTAATGTCCTACTTAAATAAAAATAAAATAAATGAAATTCTTAAATTATTCAAAATCATTAATAAATACAAATTTTAAATTATTTAAAGACTTACTCAAATAAAATCTAAAATAAATAAAATTTCTAAATTATTCAAAATCTTGAATAAATACAAATCCTAAATTATTTAATGTCATAATTATAATAAAAATATGTAATAAATAAAATTATAAAATTATTCAAAATCTTAAATAAATACAAATCATAAATTATTTAATGTACTATTTTAAAAAAAATGAAATAAATAAAATTTATAAATCATTGAGACCCTAAATAAGTCAAAATCCAAAACAAATAAACATCTAAAACCCAAAATCCAAAGCTGTAAACCCTAAAATGCAACCTATAAACCTTAAACCCTAAAACCTAATATGTTAAATAAACACGAGCAACACATAGTAAATGGTTTATATAATCTAAAGAATCATCTTAACTCTAGCAAATGGAAATAGAATCATAGAACAAGGAAAATGTAAAAAACATGGTCATAATCTATTATGTACCTTGACATAATCGATTATGCATTGAACATTTCGTACATAATCGATTATGCATTGAACATTTCGTACATAATCGATTATATATGCATGCTTAATTGATTACATATGAAAAACCAACATATAATCAATTTTTTTATGTAGGATAATCGATTACCCACAAAAAAATATATGTATAATTGATTATGTTGCATATGATAATCAATTATGAGCTTAGGGAGTTCTTCTCTTTCATGTTCTGATCAAGCCACCACCTCTTTCATGTTTTGATCAAGTCAATGTTGGCAATGATGCAAATATGTATTTGATGATGCTAAGAGAAGAAAAGCCTGAAGTTTTTTAGTTTTTAGAGTTAGTGTGTTTTTTTCCTCAATCCAAGCACACATACTTTCCATTCACTTACACCTCAAATCCATCTTTTTCCACTCTCTCAAATCCAAACACACCCTTAAGGCGTGTTTGTTTTAAGGAATGAATTTGAGAGAGAGGAAAATGACAAATTTAAGGGGGAAAGGGAGTGGAAAGTGAAGTTATTTGAATTAAGGGAAAGAGAATGAGAAGTAAAAAGAAATGAAGGAAAAATTTATGAAAGTTTGTGAGTAGTGTGATGGGTATTATTGTTAAAAAAATTAATAGATGAAATTATAACATTACAATTTTTCCTTGTGGTTAAAATTAATTTAAAATGAAATACGATTAGTTATTTGTAGATGGAGTTTGTAACACCCAACAATATATATAGTGCATTTGGATATATATGTATGTATATATATATATATATATATATATATATATATATATATATATATATATATATATATATATATATATATATATATATATTAAATGCTCTCATGTAAAACACAATCATTATAAATAGAAAATCGAACACAATAAAAACACAAAGAAGACAATGTAAGTTAGGAATTCAAAACTTTTTCAATAATCATCAATTTCATATATATTTCAATCAAGAGATAAAGACAACTACATCAACTATCAATATCACACTTCAAAATTTTCATTTATGAACTCAAAAAAAACATATACAAACTTGACTCTACTTCTGGAAGACTCGTGCATTAAATAGATTCAAAGACTTGCACCTATCATACAACTCCAAACTGTGAATCTATACAAATTTCAATCACTAAATCAACAATCTTGTATAACAAGATTAGTTCCTCTAAGACTTTTTTAACCAATTGCATTTCAAACTGCAGTTATCCAGTTTGAACCTCCTTCAACTCTCACCACTTAATAATATTCATCTATTTGATTTATATTACTAGTAGAGTCGGGATATCTCCTTATTGAGTAGATCCTTAGACAATGAACCTCCTATACAATCTCAACACGAGTATTTTCATTCTTGAAAATAATATGTCTCGATCACTAACCACATATATTTCAAATTATATCATACATCTCTATTTTCTACTCATTCATTCATACACTTTTCATTTACAAGTTCCAATATATTGAAAAGTTCAAAATCTTCAATATTATTAAATCTCAATTAGGACTCAGAAATCAATCATTTCTCTTAAATCCATAAAATACATTACAAAAGAAACAAACAATTAAAATAGAGTAAATTAAGTTTCTTTTAGCTTAAGCAAGAATTTTAGCTTAAGCGAGAAAACCTTCGTTTCGCTCGAAAATTTTCTCGCTTGAGCAAAATTTGACCCGAGAGCAGGTATAGTTCCAGTGCTATTTTCACTTGAGCAAAAATAGCAGAAGAAAGCTTTATACAAAAACTAATTGCATTTTTTTTTATTTCAACACTCATTCACTAAATCAAACATTATCAATCATCCTCAAATAACTTATTTTTCCACAAAACAACATATATATACATATCTCCCAAATTTCATCAATTATGACATCCTTATATTTCTCACAATCATATCTCAATTCATCCTTTTTGCTCACAATTTATCAAATCTCAATCTACACTACTTACCAATCACCGAAACATAATTACAATTACAAATATAGGAAAACAACACCAACTTATCGAGACTACTTTCCATATGTTATAATATCAATCTAATTAAACAAATTCAATTCAAGAACCAATTTAGACTTGTAAGAAGACTAAACAATGGTGAGCAAGTTACCTTCACACTCATGTCTCCAAACCTAGAGTTTTATTTGAAAGTAAAAAGAACATCTTTAAAAAGATACAAGCTTAACTTCCCTTACGTGGCTTAAAGTAGGATGCTTTCAAAAGAGCTCCAAAGTAAAAAAATCACAAGGATCACCTAACCTACACTAGAGAGTTATAATCAACAATTAGACTGCACCACTAAGATTTTGAACTGACATAGACTCATATTGATGTCCTAAAAGCTACATGCAAGCATCCTTTTTAGAGTAGTTAAGATCACTTGAAAATTGACTCAAAGAATAATAAGTAGAAAATAAACTTACCCAATTCAAGATTATGATCGAATAATCTTGCTCTAATCGTCACCATGAATCTAGAGATAACCTTCGATCATCAATCTGATGAGTGGTGGACTCAGAAACTTAGAGAACATAACTGAACTAAAAAGAACGTAATTGAACTAAAGAGAATTATTTCTAGAAAATTGTAGTTTAGTTATATTAAAACCTGAATGTACATTTTTCGATTTAATATTATAATATTTAAGTGTTATTTTAGCTTTACCACTTCTACTCTACAACAATTTTCTAAGTTCTTATAGAGTTCACATATAACTAAAACATTATTCCTACTTCGGTGAGTGAACTCAGTAAAAAAAAATTATCTAATATTGCATATAAATACAAAAATGTTAAAAATCAATTTTAAAATTAAATTAATATTGAATAACAATAATTATAAGAGATTTAACCAAAATTATAAATTTCGTAGAACTTAAAAAATAAAAACAAAATGATATGATAATTCGACACTTAATAAATTTTAAACATAGAATATATGAGGATAAATTATTTATACCTACTACCTACATTTAGTAAACTCGACTAAAAAAGAACTACGAATTATACATTGCAATAAATTTAAAAATATAAAACGAAAATTCATAAAATAAAACTAAAATTAAAATAAAATAATTAATTCTTTTATTACTATTATTTTTCTATAATTTTAAGATTTACTGTTATTCTGAATTTTTATTACTATTATTTCAAAATAATATATTTATAAATAATTAATCTATTATTATAAATAGTTGAGAATTCATTTTAGTTTTATTAATATAGATATTTTTATATTTATTTTTCTTGTTATAATTAATATTAATGTTGTATAAATTTATTTATGTTTTATTATAAACAATTATATTTATTCTTATTATCTTATAATTCTATTATTATTATTATAATTATTTTAAAAATTATAATTTTTATTAATAATATTGTTAAATATTTTTATTATTTAATATTTATTATTATTCTTTTAATTTCCTTTTAATATATATATATATATATATATATATATATATATATATATATTTTTATTTTT